>JAEEGL017150612.1_pt1 | contig 36063 bp, 26 predicted proteins | sample 9134231 | NCBI WGS metagenome assembly JAEEGL01 (sample SAMN16246548, study PRJNA631951) | gut metagenome | biome: gut microbiome; feature: rumen; material: fiber-attached | host: Bos | place: Iran: Karaj | collected 2018-10
AATACGTTGCCGTGCATCTTTTTAATCAGTTGCTTAACGATTTGCATTTTCTATAGATGAAGTTCTGAGCAGAATAACTTTACGGGAATGGCAGTAGTGAAAGACGGATTAAAAAAGAATTAAAGACCGCGATAAGCGGTCTTTTTTTGTCAGCAAAGGGCTGTCAGTTTATTCAGTTCAAGTTTGCCTCCGAAAAGAGAGAGGGCGCTTCCGACTGTAACGTTTACCCTCTCATACCCCAGGGCGCGTATCTTTCCGATATCCTCATACTCGTGTACACCACCTGCATATGTAACGGGCAATCCTTCATATTGTCCCAGTATCCGCACAGCTTCCTCATCTATGCCGGCTGCTTTTCCTTCTACATCTGCTGCATGGACCAGGTATTCGCAAGCATATTCCTCCAATCGTCTGAGCAGTTCAACGCTTAACTTCTCTTCGGTATATTTCTGCCAGCGGTCGGTCACCACATAGAGCCCCTCTTCTCCGGCTTTTCTTCTGCAGGACATATCCAGGACCAGACTCTCCCTGCCAACTGCAGCGGACATTTCTTTGAGCCTGTCCATATCAAGCTTCCCGTCACGGAATACATAGGATGTAACTATAACGGCAGAGGCCCCTGCATCCAGAAAGCTTTTCGCATTAGCGGGAGTTATTCCCCCGCCTGCCTGCATGCCTCCGGGATATGCACTGAATGCTTTCATTGCCATTTCCATGGAGCTCTCATATTCCGGAGTACCGTATTTATTCAGGATTATCACATGCCCGCCGGGAAGTTCCATATCTCTGTATATCCCGGCATAATATGCCGCATCTTTTTCCGAAATAAAGTTTTCGACGGCGCCTGAATCACTCAGGCTGCCGCCGACTATCTGCTTTACCCTGCCGTCATGTATATCTATACAAGGACGTATCTGCATATCATCACCCTATCACATCACTCATATCATACAGACCGTTTGCCTTGCCTGCAATGAACTTTGCAGCCTGTACCGCACCCTTTGCAAATACCGCTTTGGAATATGCCCTGTGGGAGAAGGTGATGACTTCATCCTCTCCTGCAAAGATCACATCGTGATCACCCACGATGGTACCGCCTCTTACGGCTGATATTCCAAGTTCCTTCTTATCCCTCTTCTGCCTGCGCTGTGATCTGTCATAAATATACTCATATTCCTTATCCCTGGCTTCATTTATCGCATCCGCAAGGGCAAGCGCCGTTCCCGAAGGAGCATCTAATTTAAGATTGTGATGCTTCTCCACTATCTCCACATCGAAGCCTGCCGGCGCAAGCACGTTTGCCGCTTCCTTAAGAAGTTTCAGCAGCGTATTGATGCCAAGAGACATATTTGCTGATTTAAGGACCGCTGTCTTTTTGATGCTCTCGGTAGTCGCCCTTTTTACCTGCTCTTCGCTTAAACCTGTTGAACAGAGTACCACAGGCATTCCCTTCTCCTCGCAATAATCAAGCAGCGCATCTATTGCAGCCGCATTCGAGAAATCAATTACAGCATCAGCCTCTACGTTCACATCCGCTATCTTTGAAAAGACGGGATAGTCATTCTTTATATGGTCGGATACGTCAACACCGGCTACTATCTCTATCTCCGGATCAGCCTTAACTATATTTGTGATGGTCTGCCCCATTTTGCCGTTGCAGCCATGCATTATCACTTTTACCATAGACTATCCTCCTTACAGCACGCCGAAAGCCTTAAGTTCTTTTTCAAGCACAGCGGCATGTTCAGGCTCCATCTCGGTAAGCGGTCTCCTCAGTACACCGCTGCAGTGTCCCATAAGCTCCTCTGCCTTCTTTACAGGTATGGGATTTACTTCGCAGAACAGTGCATTGATAAGAGGGATAGCATCCAGCTGTATCTTGCGCGCACACTCTGCATCTCCGTCAAAGAATTTCTGACACATATCATGAGTCTGTGTAGGTGCCACGTTGGAAAGCACGCTGATCACACCTTTTCCTCCCAGTGAAAGTATGGGCAGCACCTGGTCATCATTGCCCGAATAGATGTCCACATCGCCCTTTGCCAGAGCAGCCAGCTGTGCAACCTGTGAAAGATTGCCGGTTGCGTCCTTTACTCCTACTATATTCTTCACATTCCTGCACAGATCAACGATGGTTGCAGGCAGTATGTTCACGCCTCCGGTACGTCCCGGTATGTTGTAAAGGATCACGGGTATGCTGACTGACTCAGCTACCATAGTAAAGTGTTCCTTCAGACCTTTCTGGGTAGCTTTGTTGTAATAAGGTGTGACCACCAGCAGCGCATCCGCTCCCCTCTTCTCTGCTTCCTGTGACAGGTAGATAGCGGTCTCGGTGCAGTTGGAACCTGTTCCCGCTATAACAGGTATACGGCCTTTAACATACTTTACACAGGCCTCGATAACATCCAGATGCTCCTCATGTGTAAGTGTGGAAGCCTCGCCTGTGGTACCGCATACGATTATCGCATCGGTGCCTCCTGCGATCTGGAACTCGATGTTCTTTTCAAACTGCTCGTAATCAACGCTCCCGTCTTTTTTGAACGGAGTTGTGATCGCAACTCCCGCTCCCGTAAATACTGACATAATTTTTCTCCTCTCTGCCTTTTAGGCGGCGCCGGTGAAGCTGCCGCGCTTTAGGATAATGAAAAACCGGTATATTCAAAACGAAAATACCGGCGTGATTTGCATTATCTGATAGCGCCCCATCTTCGTTAAGATGACAGTGATACGGATATTCTCCGCACCCCCAGGTAAGTCCTTAAGCCTTCAGACTCCCTTCGGCGGTCCTGCCTTTTACCGATCATCTTCTGTGTGGCTCACATCAGACCGGCTACTTATCATTCCCGCAACCTCTATCTGTTTTATTGTTCCACGTTCTTTCGAACGTTTAAGTTACTCTACCACTTTAGTGCAGTTCTGTCAACACAAGAATTTCAGCCCTGTGCCGCTTTAGCCTGAGCACTGATCATTGCGCGTTTTCTTGCCGTAGCATCAAGTAGTTTCTTCCTGATACGCAGGAAATGCGGCGTCACTTCCAGAAGCTCGTCGGTGCCGATGAACTCAAGGCACTGCTCAAGGCTCATGATCTTGGGCGGTGTCAGCTTCAGCGCATCATCGGCCCCTGCAGATCTGGTATTGGTAAGCTGCTTTTTCTTGCAGACATTGAGTTCGATATCCTCCTGCTTGGGATTCTCTCCTATGACCATGCCCGAATAAACTTTTTCACCTGGTCCTATGAATAGATTGCCTCGGTCCTGTGCATTGAAGAGTCCGTAGGTTACGGATTCACCTGTTTCAAATGCTATCAGTGATCCCTGCTTGCGGTAGCTTATCTCGCCCTTGTATGGCGCATAGCCTTCAAATATAGTATTTATTATGCCGTTACCCTTGGTATCGGTCATGAATTCCCCGCGATATCCTATCAGTCCTCTTGAAGGGATCATGAACTCCAGCCTCGTATATCCGCCGCTGGCGGTACCCATATTAAGAAGCTCACCCTTCCTTGCGGAAAGTTTCTCTATTACCGCGCCGGAGAATTCTTCGGGTACATCAACATATGCGCGCTCCATGGGTTCGGTCTTTTTACCGTTCTCATCCTGATGATACAGAACTTCCGCTTTGCTTACCGCAAATTCATAGCCCTCACGTCTCATGTTTTCTATAAGCACGGACAGATGCAGTTCTCCGCGGCCGCTGACTTTAAAGGCTTCGGTGGTATCAGTCTCCTCTACCCTTAAGGATACATCGGTATTAAGTTCCCTGAAGAGTCTGTCACGCAGGTGTCTGCTGGTCACGTATTTTCCGTCCTGTCCGGCCAGAGGTGAATCATTCACGATAAAGTTCATGGCTATGGTAGGCTCTGAAATCTTCTGGAAAGGTATGGCCTCCACATGCTCCGGATCACAGAGCGTATCACCGATATGTATATCCGCTATACCGGAGATCGCAACTATGGAACCTATATGCGCTTCGTTCACAGGCACTTTCTCCAGGCCGTCAAACTCATACAGCTTGCTTACTTTTACCTTTTTAACTTTATCGGGATCGTGATGGTTGACTATCACCACTTCCTGATTGACTTTGACGATACCGTTATCCACCTTGCCGACACCGATACGGCCGACATATTCGTTATAATCTATCGTAGAAATGAGTATCTGTGTACCTGCTTCGGGATCTCCCGTGGGCGCAGGTATATAATCAAGTATGGTCTCAAACAGCGGAGTCATATCTTTGCCGGTCTCATCCGGTTTAAGTGAAGCCGTTCCTGCCTTTGCAGATGCAAATACAAAAGGACATTCAAGCTGTTCATCATCTGCTCCGAGATCTATCAGCAGTTCAAGCACTTCATCTATAACCTCTTCCGGTCTTGCTTCGGGACGGTCTACCTTGTTCACGCATACGATGACAGGCAGCTTCAGTTCCATTGCCTTGCCAAGCACGAATCTGGTCTGGGGCATAGGTCCTTCAAAGGCATCTACCACGAGGATCACGCCGTTCACCATCTTCAGCACACGCTCAACTTCTCCTCCGAAGTCGGCATGACCCGGAGTATCTATGATATTTATCTTCGTATTCTTATAATTTACCGCAGTATTCTTGGAAAGTATGGTGATGCCGCGCTCCCTCTCTATGTCATTGGAATCCATGACTCTTTCCACCACTTCCTGATGCGCTTCAAATACACCGCTCTGTTTTAACAGTTCATCTACCAGCGTCGTCTTGCCGTGGTCGACATGCGCGATTATCGCCACGTTCCTGATATCATCTCTTGACTCTTTCATAACATGTTTCCTCCGAATACTTTCCTTCAGTCTGTTTTCATCTTTCTGCTCACACGAAAATGAAGTATATCACCGCCCGTATGCTTCGTCAATTAAAATAAATGTTCTTCCTGCAGAACGAAAAAAGCCCCCCGCGTTTATTACGCGGAGGGCTTTATCCTTTTCTCAGATTTCTACTATCCAGCCTTCGGGAGCATCAAGACGTCCCATCTGTATGCCGGTAAGCGTATCATAAAGTTTCTTGGTGATGGGGCCCATCTCATCCATTCCGCTGGGGAAGCAGATCTCTTTGCCGTGATCTACGATCTTTCCTACGGGAGAGATGACTGCTGCGGTTCCGCAGAGACCGCACTCTGCGAAATCCTTCACTTCATCAAAGTAAACTTCCCTTTCCTCTGCTTCCAGTCCGAGGTACTCTTTCGCAACATACATAAGTGATCTTCTGGTTATGGAAGGCAGTATGGAATTTGACTTGGGGGTTACCACCTTATTGTCCTTGGTAACAAAGATAAAGTTTGCGCCGCCCGTCTCCTCTACTTTAGTACGGGTAGCAGCATCAAGATACATGTTTTCCGCAAAACCTGCCCTGTGTGCTTCCTGTATCGGATGAAGGCTCATTGCATAATTAAGTCCGGCTTTGATATGGCCTGTTCCGTGAGGAGCCGCACGGTCAAAATCACTTACACATAAGGTCAGGGGCTTGATGCCGCCCTTGAAATAAGGACCTACCGGTGTAGCAAAGATACGGAACTGATACTCATCAGCAGGCTTAACTCCGATGACCGGATTGATACCGAAAAGATAAGGTCTTAAATATAGCGTTGCGCCTGAACCGTAAGGAGGAACGAAATCCTCATTAGCCTTAACCACCTGTTTTACGGCATCAACAAATCTGTCTTTATCGAAAGGAGGCATCTCCAGACGCTGCGCGGTATCATACATACGCGCTGCATTAAGGTCCGGTCTGAAACAAACAGTCCTGCCGTCCTCTGTAGTATATGCTTTCAGGCCTTCAAAACATGTCTGGGCATACTGGAGTACACATGCGCATTCATTCATGACTATGTCGGCATCCTCGATTATAGCGCCGTCATCCCACTTACCGTCCTTATAATTGGAAACGTAACGCTTATCGGTCTTGATATAACCGAATCCGAGCGATCCCCAGTCGATATCTTTCTTTGCCATAGTACTTACCTCCATATATTAGATTTATGATTAATACTAACTAATTTTAATATTTTATTCCTGCTTAATGGCTCTGTCAAGCGTGTCTTGGGTTGCCGAAATCGGTCTTATCTGATAATATATTATTAAATGATGCCATGGTCAAATGGGCATACGATCTACGATCGTATGCCTATGTTGCACAAGAAATCGCTCCGGCAAGCCGGCTTGCCAGGACGATTTTTGTGCAACATATACAAGCAGCAAAGCTGCTTAAAGCCCATTTGACTTCAACAGCCTTCAATTCAAACGGGTACATGCTTCTTTGCATCATAATATTATAATCGTTTTGAGGTAACTGCCTTGAGAGAATTGCTTAAAAAGATAACTAATTTCATAGAAGCCGACGTTACCGATCCCGGCGAGACCAAGGACCTCGCTGTATTACTTCGGGTAGTCACGCTCTTCGGCATAATCTATTATTTCTGCCATTCGATCTTTTTGGCATATCTGGGGCACTTTGTACTCTCATTTATCGGAGTGGGCGCAATCGGTCTTGCCTGTGCCGCTTTTATCCTGACTTATGAGAACCATACCACTATTGCCCTGGTCATCACCACTGTCGGCATACTTATTATCAACTCTATCTTCACCCTGAACCTGGGTACCTATCCCTCTTATCACACTGCCATATATCTCAACATTCTTATAATATATTATAAAAAAACCGAGCGCATGCGTTTAAAGATGTTCTGCACCGTAGGCATGATACTCTCACTGATCGTGCTGGCCGGGATAGGAGAGCTCTGGCCCTACCGGGTTGAGCTCAATGAGTTCTGGTCACAGTTCCTGCTTATGTTCAACATCTGCGCCCACGGCTCCTTCATGCTGGGTTTCTCATATTCCTACGGCAACAAGTTCAACCGTTCGGAAGAGAAGCTGCGCCGTATCAACGAAAACCTGGAAAGAATGGCCAATTATGATTCTCTTACTTCTCTGGTAAACCGCAGGCATATGACCAACATCCTTGCTGACAAGGTATATAAAAATAACAGGGACGGTGACCGTTTTGCCGTGGCCATAGGTGATATAGATCATTTCAAAAAGATCAATGACAGCTACGGACATGATACCGGAGACTATGTGCTGTCCAAGGTTGCGGATACCATGCGTAAATATATGCGCTATAAGGGTACCGTAGCAAGGTGGGGCGGTGAGGAATTTCTCTTCATCTTTGACAATCAGGATCTTGAAGGAGCAGCCGGCCTGCTGGAAACCCTAAGAAAAGATATAGAAAATCTGCATCTTGATTATAAGGAGCACCATCTGTCCGTTTCCATGACCTTCGGAGTGGAAGAATTCAATCCCCGCATCGGCATGGATGCCACCATCATGCGTGCGGACAAAAAGCTGTATAACGGGAAAGAAAACGGCCGCAACCGAGTTGTCAGCCGTCTGTGATCTCTACTTTTTTCTTTCGTATTTCAGGAAACGGTACTCCAGATCGAAATAGGTTTCCTCATCACTTTCTTCTGTCAGCTCCCATCCGGGATCCTTGTCCAGATCAGGAAAATATGCATCCGCTTCATATACATGGTCTATCTTTGTGACGTGCGCTGTGTCACAGTATCTGATCAGTTCCTTATATATGCTTTCCCCGCCTGTGATATAAACATCCTCACTGTTATATTTCTTTATTTCCTCAAGCAGTTCCGGCACCGAGTGCAGCACCTTTGCTCCTTTAACTCTGAGGTTTTCATCTTTTGACAGAACGATATTTATGCAGCCTGCATGGGGCTGTCCCTGAGGAAGCTTCTCAAGGGTCTTATGGCCCATTACCACCACTTTTCCCATGGTCTCATTTTGGAAAACCTTCCGGTCCTTCGGTATTCTGACCAGTAATTCTCCCCTGTTGCCTATCGCCCAGTTTGAATCAGCTGCGACTATCAGCTTCATTTTAATCTCCTTATATCGCTACCGGTATATCTTCAAATTCCTCTCCGTACTTATATCCGATCAGCTTCACATCATCACGCGTAAAATCATAAAAATCTTTCTTATCCGGATTAAGCCAGAACTCGGGTGCCGGATAGCACTCACGTGAAAGCAGCTCCTTTATCATATCAACATGTCTGTCATAGATATGCGCATCAGCGATCACATGTACAAGTTCTCCCACTTCCATATCACAGGTTCTCGCCAGCATATGCACAAGCACCGCATACTGCACCACGTTCCAGTTATTGGCCATCAGCACATCCTGGGAACGCTGGTTAAGTATGGCATTAAGCGTCAGCTTATCCTCCCCCGGTCTCTGGGTAACATTAAAGGTCATGCTGTAAGCACAGGGATACAGGTTCATCTCCGAAAGATCCTGGTGCACATACAGATTGGTAAGTATCCTGCGGCTGAAGGGATTGTTCTTGAGATCGTAGATCACCCTGTCAACCTGATCCATCATACCTTCTTTATATTTATGCTTTACGCCCATCTGGTAACCGTAGGCCTTACCTATGGATCCGTTCTCATCCGCCCATTCATCCCAGATGTGACTGTGAAGAAAATGGATATCATTTGACTTCTGTTGCCAGATCCACAGCATCTCCTCCGTCGCGGACTTTATAGCTGTCCTTCTCAGTGTGATCACCGGGAATTCTTTACGCAGATCATAACGGTTTACCACCCCGAATTTCTTGATCGTATAAGCCGGTGTTCCGTCCTCCCAGTGAGGCCTTACTTTCTCTCCTTCCGTGCTGGTGCCGTTTTCGAGTATATCTTTGCACATCTCCTTAAAGCAGATATCTGCCATACTCATATCCTTATCCTCCTATATTTACTACTCTGGTTGCTATCGCAAAATATATCAGTAACGACAGCGCATCCACTATCGTGGTTATAAAGGGCGAAGCCATCACCGCAGGGTCAAAGCCCAGCTTCTTGGCCAGCATGGGCAGCGTACAGCCCACAAGTTTTGCTATGAGCACTGCCAGCAGCAGCGTAAGACATACGGCTAATGCCACGTTTAGCGACACTCTGTCAAAAAGCATAAGCTTGGCAAAATTGGCCACACCAAGGGATATGCCGCATATGAAAGCCACACGGAATTCTTTCCATATCACTTTGAAAACATCGGTAAATTTGATCTCGTTAAGCGAAAGACCACGGATCACGGTAACCGAAGCCTGCCCTCCGGCATTACCGCCGGTATCCATCAGCATCGGGATATATGCCACCAGCACCGGCATGGCACCGAGGGCATCTTCAAAGCCCGCTATTATTCCTCCCGTAAAAGTAGCCGAGATCATCAGCAGAAGCAGCCAGGGCATCCTCTTGCTCCAGGTCTCGAACACTCCCGTCTTCAGATAAGGCTTGTCCGAAGGCACAATAGCTGCCATCTTTTCGATATCCTCCGTAGCCTCTTCCTGCATAATGTCGACTACGTCATCGACGGTGATGATACCTACGAGACGGCCTTCGTTATCAACTACGGGCATTGAAGTAAAGTCGTATTTCTGGAAAGTTCTGGCCACTTCCTCCTGGTCGGTAAGGGTATGTATGGAGACTACATTCTCATGCATGATGTCCCCGATCACCGCGTCCTCATCCGAAAGCAGCAGATAACGGAGCGCCACGGTACCCAGCAGTTTTCTCGATCTGTCCAGAACGTAACATATATTGATGGTCTCGGAATCTATGCCTATCTTCCTTATCCTGTCTATAGCTTCTTTTACAGTTATATCTTCCCTGAGATCCACATATTCCACAGTCATCACCGATCCTGCAGAATCTTCGGGGTATCTTAACAGATGATTGATATCTCTCCTGGTCTCGGGACTTGCATTCGCCAGCAGCTTCTTGACTATATTAGCCGGCATCTCTTCCAGCAGGTCGGTAGCATCATCGGCCATCAGGTTATCGATGATGTTTGCCGCATCCTTATCAGACAGGGATGTGATTATGTATGACTGGGTATCTATATCAAGATATGAAAAAACGTCTGCCGCCATGGATTTCGGCAGGATACGGAACATCTTCACCTGTTCCTCATCCTCCAGCTGTTCGAAGAATGCCGCTATATCGGCATCATTCATCTCAGCCAGTTCCTGGCGCAGACGCGTATACTGTTTTTCGGCCATCAGTGTATTAAGGGTGGTGAATTCTCTTATCTCCTCCATCGCCGCTATCCTCCATTTTCACACCCTCCTAGACACCTCATCACTCTCCAATTTTAATATCACCGAAATTGTTTGTCAAGAAATACAGTGTCTTCGAGCTTCTCTATAGAAACGCGGCCGCCACAGGCATCCGTGAGCTTCTCCGAAAACTCCCCGGCCTTATCCCTGTCGATGACACATTCAAAATACACATCCGCAGCGTATTCGTTTATTTCTGCCTCACTGCCGTGATCGCGCAGTATATTTCTTACCCTGCTCTCATCCGAATACGGAAATTTGAGGCCGTATCTTATCCCATCCTTTTCCACGCCTATGACGCAATTCTTAAGGCCTTCCTGCACCGCTGCCGTATAGGCCCTGACCAGCCCGCCTGTTCCGAGCAGTGTACCGCCGAAATATCTGGTCACCACCGCAGCTGCATTTTTCAGACCGCTGCCTGTAAGCACCTCCAGCATCGGTCTGCCCGCAGTCCCGGAAGGTTCACCGTCATCGGAACATCTGGTCCGCGGCGGATCATCCCCTATCACGAAGGCCGAACAGTTATGCCTCGCATCCCAGTATTTCTTCTTCATAGCAGCAAAAAACTCTGCCGCTTCCTCCTCGGATGATACCGGCTTTATCGTCGCTATAAAACGCGACTTCTTTTCAACTATCTCTCCTTCTCCTCCTTCGAGGAGCACTCTTCTCTCTGCCATTACCTTTTGTAAGGCTTCTCCCCATCGGGGAGAAGCTGTCACACCGCAGGTGTGACTGATGAGGGGCCCTTATTGCATTTATGATTAACATAATGTATAATAACACAGTTGAACAACAATAACAATCCCGGAGGCACCATGGACTATTCCAGACAGGGCGTGCTGCGCAAACAGCGCGAACTCAATTCAAAAGGAATAAAGATACGCAAGATGATAGGCATCACCTTTATCAAGGCCGTGCTTATCAGTTTCATCTCCGCCGCCGTAATAGGCACCTGCCTTGGTGTCGGCATGTTCCGCGGCATACTTGCTTCCACTCCGGATTTCTCCACCATTGATGTTACACCCTCAGGCTATGCCACCACTCTCTACGACAGCGAAGGACACGAGATGACCAAGCTTGTTGCAGAGAACTCCAACCGTATATATGTTACCAATGATAAGATTCCCCAGGACCTGGCCGATGCCTTCGTTGCTACCGAGGATGAACGTTTCTATATACATAACGGCATCGATATCAAAGGTATCATCCGTGCCTTTGCTACCGGTTTAAAGAACCGTCATTTTTCCCAGGGTGCTTCCACTATCACCCAGCAGCTCATAAAGAACAACGTTTTTGACAGGTTCTCCAGTGAAGAAGGCTTTGAGAAATACAAGAGAAAAGTCCAGGAACAGTATCTTGCCCTTGAACTTGAAAAACATATGAGCAAGTCCCAGATACTTGAGCGTTATATGAACACGGTCAACTTAGGCCATAATACTCTGGGCGTGCAGGCTGCTTCACTGCGCTATTTCGGAAAACCTGTCTACGAACTTAACCTTTCCGAATGCGCCACTATCGCAGGCATCACCCAGAATCCTTCCGCCTACGATCCCATCATCCATCCGGATAAAAATGAAGAACGCCGCGAACACGTGCTTAAGAGGATGTATGAAAACGGTTATATCACCCAGACTGAATGGGATGAAGCTCTGGCCGACGACGTATATGCCCGTATCAATGATTATAATACTGTTGCCGTTGATTCTGAGATATACACATATTTTGAAGATGAAGTCATTAAGAAAGCTGCCGCAGACCTGACGGAGATGTACATAGCAAACGGCTACAGCGACTCACAGGCATCCAGCCGTGCTTATTCCCTGCTCTACAGCGGCGGTCTGAGCATATATACCACCCTTGATCCTCATATCCAGAACATCTGTGATGAGATCTACTCGGATGAGAGCAATTTCCCCGAGAACTGCAAATGGTACCTGAATTACCGACTCTCCATCAAACATAAGGACGGCACGGTAGAAAACCACTCCACCGAGATGTTCCGTAATTATTATAAGCAGACCAATCCTTCCTTTAATCTTATTTATAATACCCAGGAAGCTGCTTATGAGGCCATAGCCGATTACTCTGCGGCGGTTATGAGGGAAGATGATGAAATACTGGCGGAATCCATAACACTGACTCCCCAGCCTCAGGTATCACTAACAATTGAGGAACAGTCCACCGGACGTATCGTGGCAATGATAGGCGGACGCGGTCCGAAGGAATCCAGCCGTTCCTTAAACCGTGCTACTGACGCATACAGGCAGCCGGGTTCTACCTTTAAGGTAGTCTCCACTTATGCTCCTGCTCTTGATGCTACAAATATCACACTGGCATCCGTCTTTGTTGATGCGCCTTTCAATTACATCAACGGACATCCCGTGAAGAACTGGTACGGCAGCAATACCTATTGGGGCAACTGTACGGTACGTTATGCCATAGAACAGTCACTGAACATCATAGCAGTCAAAACACTTACCGTTATCACTCCCCAGCTCGGTTTTGATTATCTTAAGGAAATGGGCATCACTTCCCTTGTTGACCGTCTTGTAGTAACCACTGCAAACGGCAGCTCGGTATACACCGACATCCAGCAGCCTCTGGCTCTCGGCGGTATCACCAACGGTGTCAGCAACCTGGAACTCAACGGCGCTTATGCCACCATAGCCAACGGCGGAATATATATGGAGCCTATAGTATATACCAAGATACTCGACCATGACGGCAACGTCCTTATCGACAAGACCTCCAAGCAGATAAGACGCCGTGTGCTGAAAGACAGCACGGCCTTCCTGCTTACCGATGCAATGGTGGATGTTGTCACTAAAGGTACTGGCGGTTCCGTCAACTTCGGCGGCATGGCCATAGCCGGTAAGACCGGAACCACTTCCAGTTACAACGACGTATGGTTTGCAGGCTACACTCCCTACTATACAGCTACTACCTGGACCGGTTTTGATAACAATGTGGATCTGTCTACGAGTGCTGAAAAGAATCTTTCCAAGACTTTATGGAAGACCGTAATGAAAAAGATACATGAGAATCTGGATTACCGCAGCTTTGATATACCTGCCAGTGTTACGCAGAAGACGATCTGCGCAGATTCCGGTCTCTTGCCCATTCCCGGTCTTTGTGACGGCCATACCAAGACCGAATATTTTGCAAATGATAATGTGCCTACCGAAAGCTGCAACGTTCATTACAGCGGAAATGTATGTGCGATAAGCGGCCTTCCGGCTTCCGACCTGTGTCCTTTCAGGACTTTCGGCGTAGTGACGCTGCCGCCGCCTGAAGACCCTGCTCTCAAGAGCGGTTCCAATCTTGTCAATGCCACCATGTGTCCCCATGATGCATCTTTCTTTGCGACTCCGGGATACCGTTCCATCCTTGAACAGCAGGCTGCCCAGCTCAGATCCATGGGCATCAACTTCGATATCAGCGGATATTAATAAAAAGGCTTCTCCCCACCGGGGAGAAGCTGTCGCCGCAGGCGACTGATGAGGAGCTTCACTGCATCTTCAATTCATTCACATCCGCATCTTCGTAGCTTATTTCTCCGGCTCCGTTTGTTATGCGGTATCTGTATTTAAGATATTCGTTCTTTATAAATGCTTCCTTGCCTTTATAATCGAGCTTTGTCCATTCATCCAGTACTTCGCTGACGACAAATTCTTCTGTTTCTTCAGCGCTTCCCAGCTTATCTCCGTCAGTTCCCGCTTTTGATCTGACATTTACCTTTGTTGTGGGAATTGCCACCAGCTCTCTTGTTTCTTCCTGTTCCTCAGCCGGAACCGGAGTCGGTGTAGGTGTCACTTCGCCTTCCTCTACCACTACCGGCGTTTCGGCCTGCTGCGGTTCATCATCTTTAAGCGGTTCGGAGCCTCTCTTCATGATCATGACTATCAGCATCGCGTTCATCAGTATCAATAGTACTATGAACACATTCAGTACTATTCCCAAAGTTCTCTTTTTCATAATACTTCCCTTTCGGCATCACGCAGGGTGATCAGCACCTTACGTCTGCCCAGTTCTTCAAAATAATGGAAGGCATACATAAACAGTGAATAATCATCGTTATCCTTATTCTTCCTTCTGAGGAACATATGGGATACGGTCTTGCCCTCCTCAAAGCTCTCATCCACGGTTGCTTTCTTACATGCCATTAAGAAAAGGCTTAAGTCATCGGGATGTATCACTGCATTCTGTTTAAAGTCGGGACTGTTGATGCCTGCTACTCCGAGAGGCTTTTCCCTGACTATACGTTCACCGTCGTAGCGCAGCCTGAACATCTTGTCATCCAGCGGATCATACTCCATTACCATATCGTAATCTGCAAGCAGGGTCGTATTATAAATATCATTCAATCGCCTCTGCTCCATCATATCAGTGAAATCCTCAAAGGCCAGTATCACCTCTTCGGGTCCGCTTTCCCCTTCTATCGGGAACACATGCAGACGCACCCAGGTATCTTCCACGCTCTGATATATAAACTCTCTTTTTCCGCCGTTCTCTATCTGTCTCTCTTCCACCACACTGCGCAGACCGCTCTTGAAGATATATCTGTACTGTTCAAGTACATAAGCCTTGGCATAATGCTTCATGGCTTCGGCTATGTGGTCGAACTGTTTCTCTATATATCTGAACTTGGGCGGGACCATGATGGAATGGAAACTGCCGTCGTTCAGTTTCACAAAAAACACGGCAATATATCTGGACGAGAGTACATCCACAACCATGTTCTTTTCGTTTCTCTCGGCCTCAACCCTCTTCTTTTCCGTAATATCCAGGAAAGTCAGCACGCACTTGTTTTCAAAGCCGATGGAATAAGGCGGTTTGAAAGCAGTGATGCTTGTCCAGCCCGTATCATCATTGAGAGTATTGTTATATTCACGCACAACATTCTCAGCGCCTTCGCCGAAAGCCTCGGAAAGAGCCTTAACCGAAAATACTTCAGAGAAACTCTTTTTCTGGGCATCATCGGGTATAAGTTCCAGCACAATATCGCTGAGGGTACCGTAACTGCCTTCATCGGGTATGCCGAACAGGAGACTGTCCGCTTTGACCGTGGTATAACTACCCTTTTTCAGATCTATCAGGTATATGGACCTGTAAATATTACTCAGGGAATTCAGTATTATCTGATTCTTTCTCTCTTCTTCATTGAGGTTTAATTCTTCATCCAGGCTCTTTTCCGTACAGATAATCTTGCCGTCCAGTTCGTCAAACCTTTGGAACCTGATCTCACACCAGTCATTCCCGCTGCCGTTATACTGCCTGAATTGAAAAGCATAATCACCTCTGCGCAGATTCTCCATTATAGCCTGGGGATCCAGCAGTGCCCTGAGCCTTTCCTTTTCCTCTTCCTGCCCGATCATGGCGGTGACGGAGTTTCTCCATTCGTCGAAGCTCACGGGATGATAATATACGCCTCTCAGATGTCCGTTCTCACTGTGCTCGTGCGGCCTTAAAAGCGTGGTCACTTCACCGCTCATGGTATCAAAGGTGAATATATGTCTGTAGGCCTGTCCCAGTACCGTGAATATCCTCTCACGTTCCTGTTCTTCCGCATCATCTGCATGTGCGCTTATCAGGAAGGAATAAGCCAGTATGCCCTGGCTCCAGACCACCTTGCAGACAGTCACATTCCTTCTTGTACCAAAGAGGGACTGTTCCACCGCATAACGGTAGGTACCGCCCTCATTGCAGCGTTCAACGGCCTTCTTAAAATCATCCTTATCCCATACTCTCTCCAGATCGGAGCCTGTATGGGCGCCGGTAAGCACCGTGACCAGATGGTTACAGTAGAGTATCTTCTGCTCTCTTCCGCTCACCACAAACAGCGCCACGTCATCGGCACTGTCCAGTACGCTCATTATCCCCCAGAATTCCTTCAGATCATTCATCAGTCTTTAGTCCCCAATAACTTGATAAGATATTCCCATACCCTCTCGACGCTCTTAACGGAAAGTTTCTCGTTTACGGTATGTATGTCCTGCATGTCAGGCCCTATGGATACGGCATCAAAGCCCTCAAGTTTCTTTGCCAGTACTCCGCATTCGAGTCCCGCATGTATCACTTCTACAACCGGATCTGTTCCGTACATCTCCCTGTAAAGCTTCACCATTTTATCCCTAAGCGGCGAAGCCTCACGGTATTCCCATTCTGGATAGCTTGATGATACCTCCGTGTCTATGCCAAAAGCCTCTGCGATCAGCACCACTTTATCCTTAAGCCTCTCGGCACAGCTTCCTATCATGCTCCTGAGCTCATATTGCAGTGTGATCTCCGTGTCTCCTGTCCTGATAAGTCCCATGTTTAATGAAGTCTCTACCAGTCCCTCTACCACACCGCTCATGGCCTGCACACCATCAGGCTCGGCAATCATGAAAGAGACCAGTTTTTTACTGTCTGCAGCGGACATGGCGGCTGCAACATCCTTCCCGCTGTATTCGAGCTTCAGGCTTATTCCCTCGTCCTTACCGTGATACTCATGTATTATGACATCATTCAGTTCGTTTATTCTCTTTTGGACTCTGTCTTCATCTCCGGCAGCTACGGCAAGTACTGCCCTTGATTCTCCCGGTATCGCATTTGCTGCCGTACCGCCCTCAAAGGATACGATACGGATATCCGTATGCTTAGCAAGCTCATATATGACTCTGGCGAGGCTTACGCAGGCATTCATCCTGCCCTTGTTTATCATCTGTCCGGAATGTCCGCCAAGTCCTCCCTGGATGCTGATCATTGCTTCTATGCCTTTTGCTTCCGACAGTTCTCTTTTTACTTTAGCAACAACCCTCACTCCGCCTGCACAGCCGGTGGTAAATATTCCCTCATCTTCAGAATCCAGGTTTATAAACCTGCGTCCCCGTATCAGCTTCGGATCAAGGCCTATGGCTCCGTCCATACCCACTTCTTCATTGACTGTGATAAGCAGATCCAGCGCCGGATGTGCAAGGCTCTTATCATCTGCTATAGCCATCATATAAGCCACAGCTATGCCGTCATCTCCGCCGAGGCTGGTACCGTCTGCAAACAGATACTCCTCGTCACGCATGAGTTTAACAGGAACGTTTTTCATGTCCCTGTCATCAACACTTACCGCCACCATATCCATATGCCCCTGCAGAACCGTCATGGGCTCATTCTCATATCCGGGAGTGGCATCAAGATAAATCACTATATTTTTAAGCTCATCCTGCACATACTTTAAATTCCTTGCTTTTGCAAATTCCGCAAGATGATCGCTGATCTTATCTATGTTATATGAACCGTGGGGTATGCCGCACAGTTCTTCGAAATACTTAAATACTGTCTCTGTATTCATTTTCCTGTTCCAAATGTGCCGATATATTTCCTGTCATATAACAGGGCAGGGTTGCCCCTGCCCTTAATGATAAACTATTTATGTAACTTATGCAACCTTGCTCTTTGCAATATCTGCAAGTGCTGCGAAGCCTTCAGCATCGTTGACTGCCATCTCTGACAGCATCTTTCTGTTGATGTCGATCTCAGCCAGCTTCAGTCCGTACATGAACTTGCTGTAGGAAAGTCCGTTCATCCTTGCAGCTGCATTGATCCTGGCGATCCAGAGCTGTCTGTACTGACGCTTCTTCTCCTTACGTCCTGCATATGCGCTGGCAAGCGCTCTCATAACCGACTGCTTTGCTACGCGGTACTGCTTTGATCTTGCTCCCCTGTAACCTCTAGCCAGCTTTAATACTCTGTTATGTTTCTTCTTGGCATTTACGCCGCCTTTGATTCTAGCCATTTTTCTCTACCTCACTTTCCTGAATCAGATATACGGAAGGATCTTCTTCATATTCTTCTCGTTGGTCATATCGGTAACTATGCTCTGCCTCAAACCTCTCTTCCGCTTAGTGGACTTCTTGGTCAGAATATGGCTCTTGTATGCTTTATTTCTGATAAGCTTTCCTGTGCCGGACACTTTAAAACGCTTTGCTGCCGACTTGTTACTCTTCATCTTAGGCATTTTTCTTTCCTCCTGTTTCTCTTGGTTTTATCTGCAATGCTATAAGCATATTAACAGCTGTTTACTTCTTCTCCACAAGGAACATGGTCATCGCACGGCCTTCCACCTTGGGAGCCTTCTCCACTACCGCCACATCGGCAAGCGCTTCGGCTATGTCATCAAGTATGTGCTTTGAGTTGGCCATATGCGCCATCTCGCGACCTCTGAAACGCAGAGTCATCTTTACTCTGTCGCCCTTGGCGAGAAACTTCTTCGCCGCGTTGATCTTGGTATTCAGATCGTTGGTATCTATGTTGGGAGAAAGCCTTATCTCCTTTATCTCTACGATATGCTGCTTCTTTTTAGCCTCTTTCTCCTTGCGCTTCTGCTCGTAGCAGAACTTGCCGTAATCAACTATGCGGCACACAGGCGGCTTGGCTGTCGGAGCTATCATCACCAGATCCAGCTCTTCTTCACCCGCAAGGTGCATGGCCTGCTCTATCGGCATTACACCCAGCTGCTCGTTGTCAGCCCCTATCACTCGTACTTCTTTTTCCCTGATCTGACCGTTGATCAATAAATCGCTAATGGTTTTTTACCCCCTATCACATAAAAAAAGTGGACATCCGCAGGCATCCACTCATACTAAGGCTATACTACCGTAATCCTTCGTAATATCAACGCCTGAAGCCCGATTGCCGCAGGGTGAGAGCATCTGCTCTGCTTGCTACGCTGTATAAAATACCATATCTGTTCATCTCTGTCAAGGACTTTTTCAGAAATAACACCGCCCGGGTTTTGTCCCGGGCGGCTCATTCAGTATTTACTTAGTTATTTTTTTCTTGCCGATCTTAAACTTAACAGCTTTAAGTCCGCCATAATCTCCGGCTCCTGCCAGATATACCTTAGCAGTACCTTTCTTGATGTTGGAAGTATACCCGATTATACGATAATCTTTATTTCCAAGAGGAGTTCCCTTGAATGTAACGCTAAGATCCGCATACTGGGGTTCTTTCGCTTTACCGTCATACTCATACGCTTTGGTTACTTTGGCTTTGGCCGAATCAATTCCATAGGTATAAACAGTAGCAGTAGTTGCTTTGACGCCTCTGTATGCGTTTATTCCTGTTACAGTCACCTTTATTTCAGTTCCGGGTGCCAATACAACCTTTACATTACCGAGTTCCTTCTCAACTCCGTTTTCAAGATAAGTATACTTAACACTATAGTCAAGAGCCTTACCGTCTTCTCCGTTCTTTACAAGGAACCTTCCATTTGTATCGATAACAGTAAGCTTAAGATCCTTAGCACTTACACCCTTGTTCTTAAACTTTAATCCCGATGCGCCAAGAGATATTTCAGCAATATTACCGGGCATTACGGTAAAACTTGATTTCGCGGTTCCTGCGTAATTCTTTTTACCTGTAATAGCAAGAGTAGCAGTGCTCTTATTACCCTTCGGTGTATTTCCTGAATATGCTTCGGTAAAGTCTATGCCTTTTATCAAACGTCGGCCATTAAGGAAAACATGGTAGCCGGGCTGCGCTCCGCCTTTCTGGTAGCCATAGACATAGTCGGCAGCCGTTTTCTTTACCACATTGCCTTTTGCATCAATCTTGTTATTTGAGACCACATTTCCATTCTCATCAATAAACATGATCTCTGCTTTACTTAAGTCAGCCGCCTTAATAGTAAACTTTTTCTTAACTTTACCCTTATAATTGGCAATTCCCTTAACGGTAACGGTAGCAGATCCTGCTCTGTTCTTTGAAAATACAACAATATAATCAGTATTCTCTACAAGTACTTTACCCGCTGACATAACCTTCAGACCAATAGCCTCTGAACTGACTCCGTTGTAATCATAAGTAACTATCTGGTTTGTAAGGATTACATCTTTCTTTTTGATGGTTTCAGCGCCGGGATTCGAAGCAATGCTCCTTACCTCCTTTATACTGAACTTAAATTCTTTGGATCCGCTGTAGCTTCCCTTTCCTTTAACAACTACCGTAGGAGCCTTAGCGGCATTCTTATCGGCAACCTTCTTATTATTCTTATATGAGATAGTATAATCCGTTCCCTCAATAAGCAATGTCTTGTAATCATAAACCCTAAGGTTATTGAAGGTTATCGCTTCGCCAGTATACTCTGCCACATCAGGTATCCCTGCCACCCATATATCATTGGGAACATTTTCCGGCTTTCCGTTATAAATCTGCTGGTCTTCGGGATCAACAACATCACGCCAGTTTTCAGCTTCGCTTACAACAAAATATTCAAACTCTGCCGGCGCACTGTCAATGTAATTTTCTGCAGTTGCAAAAGCTTTGATCTTAATGTGTTTATCAATTATTATACTTCCCTGATACTCATTTTCAGCTTTTGCCTCGGGAACCGGAGGTTCATCTTCAGTCTCGGAAACGCTGTAATATATTACCGCTCCCGGAGTTTCGCAATAAAGCCTGAGTACAGACCCTGCTACAACTTCTGCCCCGCTCTCTATGCTCGGAGTAGGACTCTTGGCTACATTATTACCTGACCATGCGGCATAAAGCTCAATATTACCCTGGCTTCCCTTTCGAATAACCGTAACCTTGGAATCTTTATCATCCAGATCGGTAAACCAGCCCTGGAAGGTTGCCCCCTTAAATGTAGGATTCTTTAAAACTATATCCTCGGTCCACATATTATACGATATCGGATTCCCCGGATCAACACCACCACGCAGATGATATACTATTACATACTCTGTAGTCTGCCAGTCAGCATAAATGGTTATAACATCGTTATGAGCCTTATCTTTATTAACAGTATACACATCCCCTGTCTTTTCTACCGCGACCTTCTTTTCCGCATCATAATACCAGCCCATAAAAGTTGATCCGGCTCTGACCGGAGCCTTTATGGTGTATGTTTGCTCATCAAAACCCGACCGGTTTGAAGGCGCGTTCGTTCCCTGATCCAGCTCATATACCAGTTTTGTGGGATATTCATGCTTTTCAGCATTATCAGGCATATTCCCGGCGGTATTCAGCCAGTCCTGTGCGACAGACTTCTCGGTAACTCTGAAGTTTGCCCGTGTGCAGCCTGAAAAAGCATCCTTACCGATCGTTTCAACGGTATCAGGAATAATAACTTCATAAGTTTTCGAAGTATCAAGTGATTTAACAATATCATCACCACATATACAATCTTTAAAAGCACATGTTTCAATAGTTACTGTTCCATATGGAATTTCTATTCCTTCAAGATTATTACATCCTTCAAATGCCGATTTTTTTATTGACTCTATTACTGCGTTTGTCAGATCCGCTTTCTTTAAGCGTATACACCCCATAAAGGTTTCCGCTTCTATCGAGTTAACTCCGCCCGGAATCTGAATTTCCTCTATTTTCTCACATCCCTTGAAAGCATCCTTACCTATAAATTCAAGATTAGGAGTTGCCTTTATTGAGATATCAAATTCCAGAGAATTGCATCCGTCAAATGCATATTCGCCTATTCTCTTCAGTGTCTTAGGATTTATATTATTTAATCTTATAAGGTTTTTAGTATTTTCAAATGCATGGTTACCGATTTCTTCCAATTGAGATTCATCTTCGATCTCTACTAAAGAAAGGTTTTCAACATTCGAGAAACAGTAGTCCCCTATCCTGACTATTGATTTTCTGATCAGTATCTTTGAGCCTTCGTAGTTATTATTCCCGTCACCAACGGCAAAAACAGCTTCTGAGAACAGGTACTGGGGAAATTCTCTGAAATCTTCACCAATAAGAATTTGCTGAAGATTTGATTTACTGAACAGGCTGTCCTCTTTCTTTTTTACAGTATCAGTCTTCAGATTTTTACACAGCATTACTACATGCTTAAGATTTCCGCAATGTGCAAAAGCATTTTTCCCTATACTGAAATATCTCTGCTTACCCGACTCATCTGTTCCATCAGGTCCCTCCGGTATGATCAGTCCCTGCAATCCGGTACAATTGTCAAAGGCGGCTTCTCCGATAACTTCAACAGTTTTGGGAATCTGCCCGGATACCCAGTATTCGCATTTTTCATAGATAGACTCATTTGTTACGGGTTTCAGGTCCGCTGTCATCCAAGCCTCACCTTTTGCCCAATCCTCGGGTTTTTCCGGATCGGACCAACGGGACCAGTCATAATCTTTCCAGTCGGCATTTGTCCATTTCCCGCCATCTTCTCTTTCCGGAGCATAAAGCAGGACGCCAAATCTTGTCATTGTTCTATTATACTGAAAAGCCCCCTTACCTATTTGCGTGACCACAGGATCCTTTTCAAATACTATATCCATACCTACCGGATCATTACTTGTACCTGCAAAGGCGTAATTGCCGATCGTTTCAACCGTATTCGGAATAACAATTACTATATTGGGATTAAAATCACATTGCATGAAAAGATTTCCCGGAATTGAAGTTATTTCTTCCGGAAAAACTACATCTTTGACAGCATTACATTCAGAAAAAATGCTTGTACCGCATGTCTCGGGCATAGCCGTAAACTCGATGTATTCCATGCTTTCACAGCTGGAAAATGCTCCTCCTCCTATCGATTTGATCCCCTCCGGAAAGACTATGTAAGGAAACGAAGAACAGCCCCAAAAAGTCTCGCTTCCGATCTTCTCCAACTTAGCCGGAAGACTGTTTCTCCCCTCTTCTATAGTAGCCTTCTCCCACTGTAATATCAGCGGTCCGCAGCCATAGAATGCCTTATCACCGATTTCCGTAACGGTATTAGGCATATCCGCATTTCTGAGCTTCGCACAATGCGAAAAAGTATTGTTACTTATTTTTGTGAGCTTTTGAGGCACATGCACGCTTTGAAGATTGTTATTGTATTCAAATGCACCGTCCCCAAGTGTAGTGATACTGTCAGGCAGTTCAACCGACACAACCCTGTTGGTTGTACTTTGTGCACATCCAAACGCCTGTTTTTTGATCGTTTTAATACTTGAACCCGTTATCCCCCCTTCAAAAACTATTGTGGATAGCTTGTGGCAATTATAAAACTCCCTTTCACCTATTGCTTCAAGACTTGCGGGTATACTGATATACTCAAGCTTGGAACAGCCTTCAAAAATCGAAGCCCCCGTCTTATCTGCTTTAGTCGCACTGGCAAGTTTAACACTTGTAATGCCTGTACAGTTCATAAATGCCTGTTTTCCGATTTCCGTTATACCGGCATTTTCCATATCTACACAGTTGATGGAAACATCTCCCATAAACGCCAAATTACCTATTGTCGTAAAATTATGAGGGAAGCTTATCCTGCCTTCGTTTTCAATCTCATCACTTCTGTAAATAACCGAAAGATTTGTACAGTTATAAAATGCTCTGTCAGCAATATACGCTAATTTACTTGTGATTCTTTCTGCAGGATTCAGGTTTTCAGGATCATCTTCAATTTTTATTTTCTGAATACTCTTGGATTCTTCAAATGCGCTTGCTTTTATTGATTGAATATGCGCCGGGATAACTATCTCTGCCCCTGCCTTAAAAGAAGCTTTATAAAACATCTTTTCAGGAACTATACTGCTATTTTCATCAAAGATGATTTCTTCAATACTACATTCTTTAAAAATACCATCATATTGATAGTTTCTTGTTTGACCGCTTGCCGGATCCTCAAATCCCGCACTAACACCTGTAGGTTCTACAGTATTCAGTACCACCGTACTTAAAGATTTGCATTCATTAAATACACCATCATATATATTTTTCAGCTTTTTCCCTAATGTAACTGTTGTTAATGCTTCACACTTTTTAAACGCTTCAGGCCAGATATCTGTTACATAGGGGCCTATATTGACACTGGTCAGACCGGCGCAATTGGAAAAAGCCTCTATTTTGATCTTGGCAAGAGATTCTGTTCCGGACAGATCAACACTGGTCAGATTATTACATTTGTAAAAAGCCCTTGTCCCGATGTTGATAAGATTATCTGCGTTACTAAAGTCAATAGTGGTCAGTGCATTATCTTCTTCTCCCTCTTTGGCCCAAAAACCTGCCGGAATATCTTTTACTTTCGCATTTTTTACGAACGAAATCTTCGTAATACTCCTTTTTTGATCAAGTGTAAGATCGTCAGTAGTAATAACTTCCAGATCGTTACTTAAATTGCCCGTTACAGTTTCTCCGATAATAAGCTCTGTTCCGACAATTACGCCTAACCCGCTTATATTAATACCATCGTCTCGCGTGTTGTTTTCCTCTTCCGAAACCTCAATCTCCGTCCCATCAACAGCGATGACTTCCTCCTCATCAGCAACATCGGAATTATCTTCTTCATTGTTATCCGACGAAATAGTTTCATCCGTCTTCTCCTCGTTATCCTGGTCAGTAACGGGAGCTGTGGTGTCTTCTGTAGAGGTATTATCCGCCTCGGTCACCTCGGGTGCGCTCTCCTCGGGCGCAGGCTCTTCAGCCTTCGTCTCTTCTGTCTGATCCTGCTGCGTTTCCGATACAGTCGTCGCATCAGTCTCCCCTGCTGCGTTGACGTACAGACCGCTGCCCCATATCTGCTCAGCAAACATAACTACTGCGCAGAGTATGGCGATCAACCTGCTGCTCTTGTTTCGTTTCATGTTGTTCCTCCTCTCGCTTCTTGCTTTCCCCTTCTTGATTAATCTCTCTTTCATGCCTGTTGTTTTTATTTATGTACAAAAACGACAGCCATGAAAACATAGCTGTCGTAATTATCCTCCAAATAGCCATCTTTTGTCAAGATAATACTGTGGTATGACTACTCATATATTGCCAAAAACACCTCAGCTTCCGTGACCCTCATCAGTCAGCCTGAAGGCTGACAGCTTCCCCCTAACAGGGGGAAGCCTTTTCAGGCCGGAGGTTCTTCTGTTTCGGCATTCAGCACCGGGTGTTTCCTTGCATTCTCAGCCTTGCGTTTCTCCACAAAGGCCTTCAGCTCGTTCTTTTTGATCAGCAGAGTAGAAAGTTCCCATTCCATACGCTTTATCGTATCCTTGTCATCCGCTTCCAGCGCTGCCTCATAGGCTTCGATGATCTCTGCCTTGAGATTTTCGACCATGTTGCTGGATACCGGTTTTAAGGGATTATCGTCATGCTGGCGCAGGTATCTCTCTTCTGCCTGTTCCTTATCCGTCATCTCATCCTCTTTCCTTCTGCCTCGGAGCCTTCCTCCTCCAGTTCCTTACGGATGGCCTTGGTCCTTATCTCCTCGCAGATATCTTTGATGAAGTCATCAAGGGGTCTCGCTCCGGCATCGCCGTCATAGCGGCTGCGCACGGATACTGTCTTATCCTCCTGCTCTTTCTCGCCCACGATCAGCATATAAGGCACTCTCGCCTTTCTTGCCTCACGTATCTTGTAACCGATCTTCTCGGAACGCAGATCTACGGTAGCAAGCACCTTGTTCTTCTTAAGTTCCTTAACAACGCTCTGGGCATACTCTTCATACTTCTCGGATATAGGCAGTACTCTTACCTGCTCCGGACAGAGCCAGGTCGGGAACTTGCCCATATACTTCTCGATCAGCCATGCAAGCGTTCTCTCATAGCAGCCTGCACTGGTCCTGTGGATGATCAGCGGTCTCTGCTTCTCGCCGTTCTGATCAATATAGTACATATCGAAACGCTCGGCATTCATGGGATCCCACTGCACCGTCATCACGGTATCTTCCTTACCGTATACGTTCTTGGTATTGATATCCACCTTAGGTCCGTAGAAAGCAGCCTCGCCCGCAGCCTCATAGAACGGCAGTTCCAGCTCTGTCAGTATATCGCGCAGATGCTGCTCTGTCTGCTCCCAGGTCTCCGGATCGCCGATATACTTTTCTTTATTTGCCGGATCCCACTTGGACAGTCTGTAAGTTACGTCATTCTGCAGTCCCAGCGTGGTCAGACAGTCCTTGATCAACGCCAGTGCGCCCTTGAACTCTTCCACCGCCTGGTCAGGTCGTACTATCAGGTGCGCCTCGGTGATCGTGAACTGCCTTACTCTTGTGAGGCCGTGCATCTCACCGGAATCCTCGTTCCTGAACAGGGTTGAAGTCTCGGCCATACGTATAGGAAGATCCCTGTAGGACTTCTGTGAATTCTTGTATATAAAGAACTGGAACGGGCAAGTCATAGGTCGCAGTGCGTATACATCGCTTTCCTTTATCTCCACCTGCTCACCGGCTTTCATCTCGTCAACAACCTTTTCCTCATCACCGAGGATAAACATACCGTCCTTGTAATGATCCCAGTGACCGCTTATCTTGTACAGATCACTCTTGGCAAAAAGAGGTGTCTTGGTACGCACATATCCCCACTCTTCATCCTCTTTATCCTCTATCCAGCGCTGCAGGGTCTCAAGCATCCTGGTCCCTTTAGGCATGAACAGCGGCAGTCCCTGTCCGATAACGTCTACAGTCGTGAACAGTTCCATCTCACGGCCGATCTTGTTATGATCCCTCTTCTTGATATCCTCAAGATATGCCAGATAATCATTCAGCTCATCCTTGGTACCAAAAGCCGTTCCGTAGATACGCTGCAGCACTGCCTTGTTGGAATCTCCCCTCCAGTATGCACTGGATGAAGACAGCAGCTTAAATGCCTTCACATACTTGGTGCTCATCAGATGGGGGCCTGCACAGAGATCCACGAAATCTCCCTGTCTGTAGAAGGACAGCCTTGCATCCTCGGGCAGATCATTGATAAGTTCCACCTTGTAAGGTTCCTGACGCTCCTCCATAAGCTTGATAGCTTCCTCACGGCTTAAGTAGAACTGCTCTATCTGAGCCCCTTCCTTGATGATCTTCTTCATCTCGGCTTCCAGTTTGTCCAGATCCTCTCTGGAGAATGAAGGCCCGTCAAAGTCATAATAGAAGCCCGTATCGATAGAAGGTCCGATGGTCAGCTTCACATCGGGGAACACCCTCTTAACAGCTTCCGCCAGCACATGCGCTGCGGTATGTCTGTATACTGCCAGTCCCTCCTTATCCTTAGCAGTCAGTATATTCAAGCTTGCATCCTTATCTATGGTAGTTCGCAGATCCACTACCTCTCCGTCTACTTCGCCTGCACAGGCAGCTCTTGCCAGGCCTTCCGAGATATCAAGCGCGATCTCGTATACGGTCTTGGCGCTGTCGTACTCCTTTACGCTTCCGTCTTTCAGTGTGATCTTCATCTTCAGATCCTCCTTTCTTAGATATAAAAAATCCCTTGCTAAAATAATAGCAAGGGACGAAATAACTATTCCGCGGTTCCACCCTAATTACCTGTATAAAACAGGTCTCTCTTTAATGATTATAACGTTATCAACGGGAATCCCATTACGGTCCGGCTCCGGGGTGGTCTTCGGACATCTTTCCGCCGCCGCGCTCACAGCCTGGTCGCAGCTCTCTCTGGGTCTTCGGATGCTTACTGTCCCCTTCACAGCTTTGAGGACGATTATAGCAAACCCCGATACTTATGTCAAATTGTTTTATTTCCTGCTTATAAACCGGTCACTCCGTGACTGGCCCCCACGCATCCGCGGTTATTACAACCGGCATCCGCTAAATTGCTTCGCAATTCAGCGGATCTGTTCTTCTGCTTATAAACCGGTCACTCCGTGACCGGCCCCCACGCATCCGACAAATGCTGCGCATTTGTCGGATGTGTGGGGGGCAATCATAGAATAAGAATGGCTGTCTGATGCAAGCATCGACAGCCATTCTTATTCTATGATTGCTTTATAAGCAGGATACGGGAGTCGGACCCGCCTCTCAAGCTTGGGAAGCTTGCATACTACCGATGTACTAATCCTGCACTACCGAAATTTAATTCTATTGAAAAACAAAGCTTTTGTCAAGATTCGCTTTCGTCTTCGGAAGCCTCGGGAATATCCTCTGGTGCTTCTCCGTTCTCTTCTTCCTTCTTATCCTCATCCTTTTTCTTCTCGTGCCTTGCAGCTGCCATACCGCGGATGATGCTGAGGAGCTCCAGGTCGGACTGCTGCACCTGTAGATTTGTCTCCAGCTTGACTCCCTCGGGCGGAGTCACCGCTATTTCAATGATACTGCCTTCGGGCAGACCGCATTTAGCTACTGCGCTGATAAATGCCGGGAATTTCGGATGGTTCATAGTAAACTTCATCCATGCTCCCTGTATCTTAAGTAAGTCCATCGGATTCATATATACTTTCCCTCCTTATTCCTGATCCGTAACGGCGTTTTCCATCTCTATTATCTGATCGGCAACTCTCAGGGTCGAATGCCTGTGTGATACCAGTACTACGGTCCTGTCGCCTGAGCTCTCCTTGATAGCCTTCAGTATCATGCCCTCGTTTATCGCATCCAGATTACTGCTGGGCTCATCCAGAAGCAGTATATCCTTGCAGTGCAGAAAAGCTCTTGCCAGCCCGAGTCTCTGTCTCTCTCCGCCTGACAACAGTTTTGAACCGGGCCCCAGCACCGTATCATAACCGTCCGGCAGGGACATGATGAAATCATGCAGAGCCGCTGATCTTGCAGCTTCCTCTATTTCTTCCTTGGTGGCATCCCTGCGCCCCATTGCTATATTGGCGCCTATGGTATCCGCAAAGATGAAAGTATCCTGCGTAAGATAACCTTCCATCTCACGAAGGTTAGCTGTATTGATATCCTTGACATCAGCCCCGGATATCTTGATATTGCCTTCCTCCGCATCCCAAAATCTCATGATCAGCTTAAGCAATGTGGATTTACCGCTGCCGCTTCTGCCGTGTATGCCGATAATGCCTCCCTTGGGCAGCTTTGCAGAGAAATGACTCAGCACATCGACAACGCCGCCATATGTAAAACTCACATCTTCAGCCTCTATGCCATATGAGAATTTAATATCTGTCTTACCCGTAACATCCTCGGTCTGCGGCTTTTCATCAATAAGCTCCAGTATGCGTCTTGCGCAGGCCGTCATCTGCGTCAGGTGATTGGACAGCTCCGATATCGCCGCCACGGGTCCGAAGCAGGATACCATGAGTAAGAGTACTTTCAGATCCACACTTCCGCCGAGTCCAAACAGTACCACCGTCAGTATCGCGCAGAGTTCTATAACCATACCGGTACTTGCGTTCGCAAAAGCCTCGCCTGTTACCAGTTCATATCTGTATTCATTGCAGCCTGCGGTTCCTTCTTCCATCTCCGCTATCATCTCGCTGCCGTAATCATACTGTGCCACCTCATCAAGCCCATCCATGAATTCCAGTGTTAGTCCGTTCATATCCCTGAGGGCTTTTCTGTAATCAGCTCCGTATTTCTGATTCTTTTTTCCGTTGACATAGGGTATAACAACGCCTATCAGCACAAAACCCGCTATGGTTACCAGCGCTGCCTGAGGATAAAGCGAAAACTGCAGTATTATCACACACAGCCCGGTAACGATCGCTATCACAACCGGCGATACCGTGTGAGCAAAAAACACTTCCAGCTGGTCTATATCAGAGGTAAGCGAAGTTATCACCTCTCCCTTATCCTTACCATCCAGCTTTGCCGGACAGAGCTTTCTCAAAGCATCAAATACTTTATGTCTGATCAGAATAAGCAGTCTGAATGCTATAAAATGATCGCAGAATTTTTCTCCGTAAGAAAACAGTATCTTTACCAGTACCGCTATGATCATGGTGCTTATTATCTCTTTGGGCAGAACGGGTATCGCATATTTCACCGGGATCCCTATGATCTCAAACATCTGCATCTGCGTGTTATATGATTCCAGCCCTAAGCCGGCGGCCATTCCCATGATCATGGCAGCTATATGTCCCACTGCCCCCAGGAATACCGCAAGTATCATTACCGGCGCCAAGGGTTTTACTATATCAAGAAGTTTAAATATAACATCTATTACAGACAGTCCGGCCGCCTTCTTACTCTCCTCTTCGCCCTGCTTTATTTCCTGCTTTTCCTTAGGTCTCTCGGGTTCTTCAAGTTCCTTCTTCCAGCCGTACTCCTTATCCTTATCCCAGGCATAGCGCTCCAGCGCCTTCTGGGTCAGGTACAGCCCCCTGAATTCCCTTCCGTACTTCACCAGTTCCTCAAAGCTGCCCTGCTCCGCTATCACACCGTTTTTCAGATGATATACTCTCTTGACCGGTTTCAGATTTGAAAGTCTGTGGGAGATAAGCAGCACGGTCTTCTTCTTGGAGATCACGCGGATCACTGCCATTATGCGTTCCTCGCTCTCCATATCTATATTACTGGTAGCCTCATCAATAACAAGTATAGGGGTATCATGAAGAATAGCCCTTGCAAGAGCAAGCCTCTGCTTCTGACCGCCGCTCATATTGCTGCCGCCTTCTGTTATAAAGTCATCCAGCCCGAATTCCCTGTTAAGCTTTAAGAGCTCCAGAGCCAGATTCATTTCCTCTTCACCGACTTCCGGATTCCCCATCTTCAGATTGTCCCTGATGGTCCCCTTGAGTATAAAGCCATCCGAACCCACCATCGTCACTTTTTTCAGCAGCTCCTTATCCGGTATGTCTCTGAGTTCCACACCGCCTATCTTTATGCTGCCCTTATATCCTTTAAGTCTCCCGGCCATTATCGCAGCCAGCGTGCTCTTGCCGCAGCCCGATACTCCGGATACGGATATCATATCACCCTGAGGCAGATCGAAACTGATGCCTCTCAATACCGGAGTTTCATCATTATAGGAGAACTCCAGATCTCTCACTTCTATATCTATTGAACCTTCGGGAAAATGAGCGTTCCCTCCGCAGTCTTCTTCCTGATCCAGCAATTCAAACATCTTTTCGCCCGCAGCCAGTCCGTTCATGGCCTCCCGGAAGCACGAGCCGATCTTCCTTAAGGGCGCAAAGAATTCCGCTGCCAGCAGCACCGTCATCACCGCTGCCTCGATACCTATCACTCCGGCAAAATAATCTTTCAGTGTGAGTACTATCCCGAGTACCGTCCCGCCATATGCAATGATATCCATTACGGCATTGGCATTCAGTTCCAGCGTAGCCACCTTCATGGCTATCTTCCTGAAATGCTCCGACTCCCTGTCCATCTCTTCGGCTTTCCTGCCGTCAGCGCCGTATATCTTAAGAGTAGTCATGCCTTTGGCATTCTCCAGGAAACTGTCTCCGAGTGAGGAATATACTCCCCAGTATCTCTTCAGCAGACGTTTGGCCACTCTCTGTATTATCACCACAGCCAGCGGAACAAGCGGCACACATGCAAGCATTGCCACGCTCGCTCTTTTATTCATGAAGAACAGCACTGCAAAAAGAGTAAGAGGAGCCAGGAAGCTGTATATAAATGCAGGAATGTATTTTCCGTAATATATCTCAAGCTGCTCCACTCCCTCACTTATGAGCTGGGATATCCCGGCCTCTTTGCCCCTCCCGGCCCCTGTGTTTGAAAGCTTCAGAAGCTTTGAAAATATCGCTTTCCTCAGCGTAAACTTCACGTTTTCTCCGGCCCTGTATGAAGCCACCACCGCCGACCTGTCAAGAAGATAGCGGATAAGCACAAAAATAATACCGAGAAATGCCCATCTTAAATCCGGCAGTTCCAGTATCCTGAAGTTCTGTTCGTATATCGCTTTTATATAAAGAGCAAGCACCCAGACGATACCGATACGGCATGCCAGCGACAGCCAGTTACACAGCACCTGCAGATATATATATTTACTTCCGTCTTTCAAAAATCTCAGTAATCTTCTCTTTATCATAACCATATTCCTTTGGCTTCACTCCCTAAGCCTTCTCCCCTCTGGGGAGAAGCTGTCAGCCGAAGGCTGACTGATGAGGGGCACCACTATAATTCATACACATATATCGTATACGGGCTGCTCTCATCCTCATACACTCCCGGTTCAGCCAGTCCCAGTTCCTCTTCATTGGTAAACTTCACTCTTGAGAAAATAAATTTGCAATCCAGCTTCTTAAGCTCGGATATATCCGCCATCAGTCTGTGATCATCAAATCTGACCGTTCTGGTATGTGCATAGGTATTTTCATCGGAACCCGAATACAGACATACCCTGGCTCCCCAGTTCATAAAATAATTCTCAAAATACGGAGAACCGGCCAATGCAGGCGCTATCACCTTTTCCCATTCTTCCTTATATTCCTGGGAATACATTCCGAGATATCCGTCCACCGTGGCTATGCCGTTATAATCAAGTACTGCCGGATGCATGCCGTAAGCAGCCGACCATTCATCATTATAGCCTATATCTTTCTTGATCTTCTCAAACAGCTCTGTAGAATAAAACTCATTATAATTCAGGTAATAAGTATCCTTGTGCTTGATAATCTTGTATGCCTGATTATATATCGTATAGTAGAAATCGTTATATACCTGCGGTGCGAACATCACCACCATGACCGCGATCATTGCACAGGTATTTGCAAGATATCTGAGCGCTTTCTTCCCGTTACCATACATCCTGATAAGAACAAAAAGCAGCGCAGTATACCACAGCAGCGGATTAAAGAATACGGTTCTTGAAAATATGAAGCCTTTCAGCTGCGGCACCAGGGTCTCAAAAGTCTTCCAAAAGGGCTCATACTGATAAAGCCCGTAGATGATCACATTGAAGATGATCCAGAGCATGATCAGATTGAGCGGCTCTTTCTTTATTTCACCGGCCTTCCTGTTCTTTATATATGAGGCATTGATGACTACGATCCCTATAAGTACCAGCGGAAGCACCACATAGGTGTGACTGTCCTGATTATGGAATGACGCCACCAGGAATTCATCTGCCGAAAGCTTCAGTACTTCACCAAAGGATACTGCGGCATGCTCCATCGTAGTACGGATAGTCACCTCCGAAGAAAACAACATCTCCTTAAACAGTCTGTATTCAAAACATACATATCCGAGGGCCAGCGTGATCAGGGCTGCAAATATCCGCCCCGGAAATTTCTTATCCTTAATCCACAGTATGATAACGGCAAGTGCCATATATCCGAGTATAAAAAAGCCGTGATACGCAAAATAAGAAAGAAAAGGATAACAGAAGATGCCAAGATACAGGAGCAGCAAACGTTTATTATTCCCTTTTTCCGCATTATACAGTCTTTTTAATAACAGTATTATAAAAGGTACCGAAGTAAAGGCTATGCCGTAGGTCGGAAACACCGGAACCATGCCGAATGCACAGGCGCACAGCATTACCGGTGCCTTCACTTTCTCATATCTTTCCTTCAAACCCTCCTTTGAAAGCAGGATAAAAGAAACCATGCCTATGGCGATCTTTAATGCATATCCCAGAAGATATGCCCATATCCCCGGAAAGATATAATAGAGCGCATTATATAACGAAAACTCCGAACCGAAGAGATCCCTGCTCACTCCGTGCAGTATAGGCGCATCCACACCATGCTTAAACCACAGTCCCCTGTCAGTCAGCACCTTGTAATGAGCCATGAAAAGATCCAGGTTGTCGTGCACCTGGATATAAGACTCCCCTCTGAATATCAGAAAAACTGCAGCCTGTATAAGTAATAGCCCGCCGCAGAAGTAGATATACCAGTTATCCCGGATTTTTTCCCTTAAAAATTTCACCCGAGTATATTACCACAACTGGCCTGTAAACGCAATCAAAAACTCAGTTTACAATTTTTCACAGGATATCACCGTAGCAGTATCGCCGGAAACGCTAAAGCGTATGTTCAGTCCCTCGTATGCGATCCCCCATATCCTGTCTTCATCATGTATAAAAGCTGTCCTCGGATCCAGGGCTATGAGCCGACTCACAGTTTCAAACATTTCCGGACCAAGGCTTTCCTTTATCTCATCTGCAGCTTCCACCTTAAGCAGCCTGTCCTTATTCTCTTCACCGAAGCCGCCTTTCGCATCCGGATGGGCATCCGCATATGGCAGATAGGGTTTGATGTCGTATATCGGCGTACCGTCAAGCATATCCGCGCCGGACACCAGCAGCACCGTACCGTCGTTTTCATCTTTTTCGGTACCGATCAGTCTCACACAGGAGAGCCCTATGGAATTGGGTCTGAAGGGAGATCTGGAAGCAAATACCCCCACTCTTTCCTTTCCGCCCAGCTTCGGCGGGGTCACCGTGGCATTCCAGCCATTTCTGTGGTTTTCCGAAAAATCCCATAAGAGCCACAGATGCGAATACTGTTCTATGCCTCTTACCGCATCGGGATGTCTGTAGGCCGGTTCAAAAACTATGCGCCCCACAGTCTCTTCCACCAGTCCGCTCTGCCTTGGGATCCCGAACTTTTCGCTGAAACCCGTATGGATATGTGCTATAGCTTCTATTTCCACTTTTACTTATTTCTCAAACTGCCATTCGACCACTTCGTATCCACTTCCGCTGAAAGTGAAATATATATCATGCTTACCGCTTATCTTCTCATCGAATTTAGCAGTGAACTCACTTGCTTCCGCTTCAGCAGCCTTTACTTCTATATAAGCTTTGGCATTATCTATACTGTCAACGCTAAGCCTGATGACACCGTCCTTGCCGTTTGTCTTAACAAGGGCTTTTATGCCTGCCGCGCCGTCTTTCAGATCCACGCCTTCAAGCTTTACGAAATCACCCTCATCTATGGCTGTCAACAGCATCTTGCCGCAGCCGCAGCTCCTGCTCACCTCGTCTGCGGGAGCCGTATCCACACCGCCCATAACAGCAAAGCAGGCTCCGCTTATCTTCTCGAATCCGTCAAGGGCTCCTACCTGCTTTCTGGCATCTTTCTTCATATCTATATCACCGATGGTGCCATCCTCACCCATGGTGAACTCTTCTATACAGGTTGATCTGTAACCGTGAAGTATGCCGAGCTCTTTCTCGAGTATCCTTGCATGATAGGTGATATACCACTTATCCTTAAACTTGAATACCGCATGGTGGTTATTGCCGCCAAGGCCATAGAAGTACTCGGGATTCCTGAGTATCCTCTCTTTATATGTGAAGGGGCCAAGGGGAGATTTGCTCTCCATCACGTTGATCTCACCGTTGTTGAAACCGTATTCCTTTGTTCCCGCCTCATCAACGCTGAAATTGCTGCAGTAAGTGTAATAGTATGTATCCTTATACTTATGTATGCCGGAATCCTCGAAAAGATACGGCGCGTCGATCACTTCGGGCACAGCCTTAAGGCTCATCATGTCTTCACCGAGTTCCGCGCATCTGCCGGTCATCGGATGTGCAGCCTTGCCCATAGGTACTCCGCCGCCGAAGTAGATATATGCCCTTCCGTCGTCATCGACAAGCACAGCGGGATCAAAGAGCCATTCCACGTTGCCGCAGTTCTCCATATCCCTGCGGATCAGTCCGTGTCCCAATTCATCCCTGAAGGGACCTACCGGGGAATCAGCACATACCACACCGATACCGCCGCCATTATCCGCAAAATACAGGAAGAACTTGGGCTTTCCATCCACCATCTTCCATGCTGCTGCCGGCGCCCAGGAATTATGCGCCCACTTGGTCACACCGCCCTCTCCTGCTATGGTGATCTCGCCATGGTCGGTAAAGTTGATCATATCCTTGGTGGAGATCACATACAGGCTTCTTATCTTGCTGTAGGAGTTCTCCTTGATCTCACCCTTCTCATCATATTCATAGGCATCCGCAGTCATATAGAAATACACGGTACCTTCATATACAAGCGCGAAAGGATCGGCACCGTAGTGCTGCTCTATCACCGGATTGACGTTCCCGTCACCCTTATAGCTTTTTGCTACTTTAATGTTCTTAAACAATTCTTCATTCATCATGATATAAACCTCTCTGTTTATTGCTTTCTTCGCAGATTAATAACAGGCGGCCTTTTCCCGCCGCCTGCTTAATCATATTAGATATCTTAGCTAAAGTATAGTCAACTCTTGCTACCCATCAGTCAAGCTTTGCCGCCGTTATGCGAAACGCCGGTCAAGCCCCTGCTTTTATCTGCGCAGGGCTTGTCATACCGCGATATATGCTCCCGCCTGAACCTTCCACATCTGCGCATATTTACCGTTCATG
>JAEEGL015006751.1_pt1 | contig 36058 bp, 36 predicted proteins | sample 9134231 | NCBI WGS metagenome assembly JAEEGL01 (sample SAMN16246548, study PRJNA631951) | gut metagenome | biome: gut microbiome; feature: rumen; material: fiber-attached | host: Bos | place: Iran: Karaj | collected 2018-10
CACTGTCGTCCAACACACCCAGCACGATGTTGCGCACATCGAAAGGCTCACGGGCATCGTCAGGAATGAACTTGCAGATGTCGCGATACTCCGCTTTGGGTTCTACCGCAGCCTTACGCTCATCTTTTTTCACATTGTTGTGCGGAATCAAGGCCAGCAGCTTGCGGATTTGGGCAAAGCACTCCTGCTCGCTCTCAGCAAAGAAGTGGGCATTGCCTGTGGTTTCGGCATGAACACGCGCACCACCCAATTCCTCCATGCCAATCTCCTCGCCCAGCACGGTCTTGATGACCTCCGGGCCAGTGATGAACATCTTCGACACCTTGTCCACCACAAACACAAAGTCTGTCAGGGCAGGCGAATAGACCGCACCTCCCGCACAAGGACCGAGTATGACAGAGATTTGCGGAATCACGCCCGAAGCCTCTGTGTTGTGGAAGAAAATCTCGCCATAGCCAGCCAGGGCGTTGATGCCCTCTTGGATGCGGGCTCCACCCGAATCGTTGATGCCGATGCAGGGCACCCCCATATCCATAGCCAAGTCCATCACCTTGGTGATTTTACGGGCATGAGCCAGACCAAGCGAGCCGCCAGCCACCGAGAAGTCCTGTGCATACACGCATACGGGGCGGCCTTCAATGGTGCCGATTCCCGTTACTACGCCATCGGCAGCCATTTCCTTCTTGTCCATGCCAAAGTCGTGGCACTGATGTTTCACAAACAGACCCAATTCCTGAAACGAATCGCGGTCTAGCAGAGCGTCAACACGTTCTGTTACAGTCATCTTGCCTGCATCGCGCTGCTTTTGCAAAGCGGCCTCGCCGCCACCCAGCAACAGCTTCTTGGTACGCTCGTTTAGCGCTTCTATTTTTTCTTTGTTCATGCTATTCCTAATCTAAACCTTATAATTCTATAATATCACTAATTTTACAATCCACAAAAGGCACAATAGCTGTTGCCCATGCCATACCAACGCCAAAAGCACTAAGCATCAACTTTTTCTCACCCTGCATCTTATCTTTTAACTCGCTCACGATGGTGAGTGGCACTGACACAGATGATGTGTTTCCATATTTCTGAATAGTCCAAGGAATTCGTTCCTTGTCTAGTTTCAGCTTTTTAGCAATATGGTTGTTGATAAAAGCATTGGCTTGGTGGAAGACATAATAGTCCATTTGGTGAATATCCTCACCAGTTGCAGCTAACAATCGTTTGATGTCCTTGGGTACTTCCACGATAACAAAATTAAATACGTCTGCACCATTCATGTAACCATTTTCATCGGTACGAATGTTGCCATATTCGTCCACAACCTTTTCCTTAAGGGTTTCAACAGAACTCATGTTGCGATAACCACCTCCGGGAATCATAATTAGATTGCCTCGCGAGCCATCAGAATTAAGCGAGAAATGGCTTTCACCAAATTTCTCGTCTCGCTCAATCAATGCCGCCACACCAGCATCTCCAAAGATAAAAGCCTCACGTCTGTCCTTACGGCTATAAACTTTTGAACGTGTTTCACCGTCAAGCAGCAATGCTTTATGGAATCCCTGGTTTTGCATCATGGCATAAACGATGCTGAGCACATTGATAAAGCCCGAACAGCCCAATTGTATATCAAACGCCATTGTTGTCATTGGCAAACCCAATCTGTCCTGAAGCAGAATGGATGTTGCTGGCATACGATAGTCGGGTGTTTGGGAGAGGAAAACCAAGAGGTCTATTTCGCTTTTGTCGATGTTATTGTCAGCAAACAGTTTTTCTGCCGCGGCAAAACAGAGGTCTGAAGCACAAGTTTTGTCATCGACAAAACGACGTTCTATAACACCTACCTTATCCACCACCTTCCTAACCTCATCTTCTGGCCAGATGTCCAAGTCGTAATGATAGTTGTCTATCACACGACTTGGTACACAGGCTGCAAGGGCTGTGATGCCTACATTTTTGAAATTAAGTATCGGCATTATCTATCCTTTAATTGTAGAGCCACCATCTATTACCATCATAGTACCCGTTGTCCATGCGGCAGCGTCTGAAAGTAAATAAATAGCCGCATAAGCGATTTCTTCAGGTTTTCCGAAACGTGACAATAAATATTTACTCTCATAATCTTTGAGTTGCTCCTCAGTAAACACCCCCCTACGAATAAGTGGAGTCTCCACCATTCCAGGACATATTGCGTTCACACGAATCAAGCGTCCCGAGAATTCGACAGCAGCATATTTAACAAAAGAAGCAAGTGCTGCCTTTGATGTTCCATAAAGAGCATTACCTGGCTCGAAAACAAAATTACCTCCAATTGATGAGATGAATAAAACTGAAGCTCCGTTGGTTATTTTCTTTTTTACAACAAGTTGTCTGAAGACATCTACGGGCGAAAAGAAATTAACATCAAAAACCCATTGAAACTTTTCTTGTTTTGCGTTTTTAATGGGTAATGTCAGTCCAGAACCCGCGCATAAAACCACTCCATTTAAGAGAGGTAATTGTTCAACAAGATTCTTTATTTCCTCTTGATTCGTCAGTTCCGCAGTCACTTGCATATGACCATTTCCTTCTAACTGATTGAATGTTTCTTGTAGCCTTTCTTGGCTTCGGCCTGTAATAATTACATTTGCTCTCATTTTGGAACACTCAATTGCCGTTGCCCTTCCAATACCAGATGATGCTCCTGTAACTAGAATAGTTTTCCCTTCCAATGAAAAAGGATTATATGTTATACCCATTTTGACTCTCCTTTCGGTTCTTCTACTTCAACTAAATCAGAAATAATCATATTGTCATCAGAAGTAAATGCCACGGTACCCCAAGAGAGACCCACGCCAAAACCACAGCATACAAACTTGGTCGGTTTTTGGCACTTCTCTTTGAGCTGAGTGACAATTGTGATAGGAATCGAGGCTGAAGAAGTGTTGCCAAAATGATACATGCATGACGGCACCTTTTCTGGGTCAAGCTTCAACTTTTTGGCAATCATATTGTTCATTTTCATGTTGGCCTGATGGAACACAAAGTAGTCGTAATCTAAGTAGTCAAAACCAAATTTTTCAGCCAACTTCTTTACAGATTTGGGAGCTGTTGAAATACCAAACGAGAACACATCCATACCCTTCATACGGGTTTGCATACGATGCATCTGTTTACCTTCAATTTCCTCCAATTTGAAAGAATCAGCCGAGACCTGATTACGGCTACCACCGTCAGGGGTAATGATAGCATCGTAGCCACTACCATCGGTACCGAAATGGAACTTGAAGCCATCAGCACCTTCAACGAATTCTACTGCTGTTGCTGTACCTGCATGGCCAAACAATGGATCACGAGGCCCTATGGCTCTTTTCTTGGCATCACCACAAAGCAATAACGCCTTTTTGATGGCACCTGAAGTTAACAAAGATGCAACATTGCTTAAACCATACACCCAGCCCGAACATCCTAAAGCCACGTCTTCTGCATAACATTCTTTGCTAAGACCAAGCCGATCTTGTAAGATACATGCTGTAGCAGGAAGAATATAGTCGGCTGTTTGCGACACAAACACGAGTGCTTCAATTTCATTTTTATCCCAACCTAAATCTGCAATAAGTTTCTCAGTTGCCTCATAACACAGATCTGAAGTAGTCAGTTTATCAGAAATACGACGCTCCAAAACACCAGTGGTTTCAACGAAAGCTTCTGGAGTGTATTCCGTAGAAATGCCATCGTCTTCCAAAGGGTGGAGATTACTTGCGATGAATTTAGGAACGCCGGCTGAGATACCGGCGATCCTAACGTTCTTAAATTCAATAAATGCCATTACAGTTTCGAGATTACACGGTTATACAAATCTTCCACTGTCACGGAATTCTTAACATCGTCACCCTTCAGTGCAACGTCGAATTCTTCGTCAACCATAGCGATAACGCTCAAACCGATAAGGCTTGACCATTCATCGAGGTCGTGAAAAACGGTGCTGGCTTTGATTTCACTGGCATCAGTGTCATCGAACTGCTCTGCAAAGAGCTCTACAAATTCTTCTAAACTTTTCATAATAATTGAATTTTAAATGAAACAAATTATTGATTAAACAATTTCTTTATTAGACGATATGGTGTTTTTATTACATTTTTGATTTTGTTGACATTTTCCTTCCTATTCCTGATTTTTCTATATTTTTCAAATCCTTGATAAAAAGGAAGATAATCGTTATTCGCCACACACTGCATAAAATCATTCCAATAACGACCTCTTATGGCAGGATGGTTAAATGTTTCATTGCCTTGTCTTGCCACATCAATTGGGGCGCTAATCAAATTTAAATTAAGCGAATGTATTATGTCCGACCACTTTGATGTATTTACTAGAAAAACTGAAAGACCTTTCTTTGTCGGAATATTCATACCAAGTCGCTTCCATCCCCAAAAATCACCCATTGTAAAATCCCCAACGCGGGAAAAAGTGGCATACTTGCATGCTGAACAGGATGGTCTTATTGAGTTCCATGAAGAAAAGTTACTTTTAAAAAAATCATCTTTACTAAAAACCACATCCTTACTTAGTTTTCCATTTTTTTCAGTAACTCTTTCAATAGCACCAGATCCCCAACCATATTTTTTGGATCTGAAATAATACTGTTTGATTTTAATGTTTTTATGTTTTTCAAGAAATGAAACATATAATTTGAAAGATTTCACGCTGGGAACACCGTGGCAAATAAGATCAATAGTCATTAACTTGTCGGTTGGGGCATTACCAAGATAGGACTTTAATGCTGCAACTTGACAAGGTGTTCCTGTAAACAAAACAAGTCTGCTATTTTGTAATTGAATCTTTACATCTTTATAAACATCACAAATTTCACTTTGAAGATATTTCGAGCCTCTCATCGGTTCAATGTCGCCCATAGCATCTCCTCGAACTATCTTCACATTGAAGTCGTCATCCATAATGCAACCATAGACACAGCCTCCTTGCTTAATGACATATTCTGCAAATGCCGTAAAGACACCCCCAGACGCACTTTCCATTAACACATTATCGTCTTTATGATAGGCCGCATAAGCTTCAATTGGAGTATTAGATTCAACACCGTTCTCTATTATCTTTTTGAAATCACATTTTTTAAGACATGCACCACAATCAATACATTTTTCTAAATCAATTTGGGGATACCTAAAACCAAATGCATCTTCGCGCATTGATATGGCCGACTGTGAGCACACATTAACACAGGCTTCACATCCGCAGCAATCTAATTCACTTTCAAATAGAGTCTTCATTAGTCGAATATTATTGTTCTTAAATATTCCTTTGACTTAATTCTTTCCTCCTCTAACAAGGGCATAACTTTTGAATAATCAATATCTCCTATCAAATCAATTCTATTGATATCATTTTTTAATGCTTCATCTATTTTTCTATTCTCTAACCCTAACAATTTCAAAATATAATCTTGCCTTGAAGATGTCTGTTTTTTTTGGTAATACAAAAAACTGTTTGTTAAAGTTAATGGAAAAGAGTGTTCCATGATAGCTTGTTGTTACAATATACTTAGCCTTTAAAATATACCCCATCCATTCTTCTGGCGACATGAACCAGTACTGCCGTTCATTTTTCAGTTCATAATCATGTACTTGTTTATGTATTATCTTCAATCCAGTTTTTTTACTCAAATTTTTTGCAAAATCTATCACTTCCTGGTTTGGAAAAGCTTCATACAAGAATATGTAATCATCTTCTTCGGGCAGTTTAGCTATTCTTTCCCACTCGTTTTTATTTATAAGCAAAGTAGGGTCTAAAACCACCGGAACATTCCGTTCAAGAAGATTGAAAATAATTTTTGCCCTTCCCTCCTCTCTTACGGAAATATACTTGAACTTATCAAGATATTCTTTATATTCTTGCTTCAATTCATCTGGTAATTCAGAAATCCCAAAACTTGATGAATACGATACCTTCTTATTATCATCTTCAACAAAATCAAGCAGGTATCTCATCGGACGTTCTTTGCAAAATTCAGGATTCCATACCTGGTCACTACCCACAATTATTTTATCGAATTCATATTGTAACTGCTTCAAGTCTCTTTTATAGATTGGCTTGTCGGGAATAAAATGATAGTATTTTTCTGCAAAACGCAAATGGGATTTCTGTGCGTTAGCTATATAAATCCATCTTTTAAATGTTTTCCAAGAAGGTCTTAGGCAGTCTTTTCCTTGAATTAAAATGGCGAAAGACAAAGCACTCTATACTCGAATCCAAAGATTCAACTGCGTGTTGCAAAGCAAATGCTTGAAGTGTCGTACCCGGATTCCAAGAATAGACAAATGTCAAAATTGCACTTTTCATAACTATTATTTCTTCAATACTTTATCAATTTAGCTGGATTACCGAGGTATAAACATCCTGCTTTAGGCTTCGTTATTAAAACAGCACCAGCACCTATGCGCGTATCATTGCCAATTTTTATATTTGGAATAATGATTGATCCAACCCCCAATAATGTATTGTTTTCAATATCAACATTACCCGAAATATAAACCCCAGGCATTATGGAATTGTAATTACCTATTTTGACATCGTGTCCAATCGTTATTTTGCCATTTAGCAAATTAAAATCTCCAATCTCAACATCGCATGATATACTACTACCCCCTTGAAAAATATTTCCTCTACCTATCTTAATCCTATTCTTATCCGCAAAAAAGACTGAATTTGAAATAATATTGGGATAATAAATATTATCATTTTTTATTGATGACACAATAAAATCTGTAACTTTAGAATCCCCCATAGCAATTACAAGAGCCAAATTATGATCTATAGAATTAAGCTCTTCTATTCCTCCTAATACTATCCCATAACCATTGTTATACCCTTTTTCATACATGCGGTCGTAAAAGCCCACAATATTCCATTGTGGAGATTCACGATTAATTCTTTGAATGAGCAGGTATGTTTCTTTTCCACAACCACCTGCACCATATATAGCTAAATCTTTCATGTTTGATATTTTTATAGTTTCACACTACTCGGGATATTAACCACTCTATCTGCAAACCAGATGGTATTCTTCAAATCATCATGTTGGCAATTCTCGAACATAGGCAAACGATTCATAAGCTCCCAAATAGGACGAGTCATCACACCATTGTCGTTGGTTTCCTGCAAGAACTCTATCTGCTTGTCATGGTCAGGAAGAATCACCACATTGAGCCAATAGTTAGAGAAACTATTCTCTGGCTCGGTGAAGAATTCAATGCCATCCACATTCTTGAAGAACTCTGCGTAAGCCTTTGCCGTCTCGCGCTTGTCGGCAATAAACTCATCCAAATGCTCCAACTGAGCGCAACCAAGGGCTGCGTTGATGTTAGGCATACGGTAGTTGTAGCCAATATGGTCGTGACGGAACTCCCAACGGTGTGGCACCTTGGCCTGAGTGGTCAAATGCTTGGCCAATGCGCCCAGTTCTTCATCCATGAACAATAGCATACCGCCACCACCGGTGGTGATAGTTTTATTGCCATTGAAGCTCAACGCTCCTATCTTACCAAAGAGGCCGGTGTGTTTGCCCTTATACTTGCTACCAATGCTTTCGGCGGCATCTTCAACCAACTCAATATGCCATTCTGCACAAATGACAGCCAGTTCCTCAATGCGCACTGGGTGGCCAAAGGTGTGCATGGGGACACAAGCTTTCACTCTGCGGTTGGTGGTCTTGTTGTAGCATTGACCATTACGAATTACAGCATTCTTGTTAAGCCATTCCTTAACAGCATCGGGAGACAAACCCATGGTGCTTCTATCCACATCGATGAACACAGGGCGTGCACCGATGTAGCTGATGGCATTGCAAGTGGCAATGAAAGTGAGAGCCTGTGTAAGCACCTCATCATCACGCTCCACACCTGCCAACATCATAGCCATGTGCAGTGCGTTAGTACCACTCACACAGACCACCGCTCGTTTGGCACCCGTGTAAGCGGCCATATCCTTCTCGAAGCGATCAACATACTGACCGACACTGCTCACAAAAGTAGTGTCAATACAATCATCGAGATATTTCTTCTCGTTACCAATGAATTTAGGAACACTCAATGGCACGAAGTCTTGGTTGCCGTAGAGGTCTTTAATAAAACTAATAATATTTTTATACATACTTCTGTTATTTGTCACAAAAAAGATTATTAATCATAACAGCATTCGTAATTGCTGGTTTCCACCCCGTATCAGCAGTCAATTGCGAAATATCAGCACCCGCAGTAGATTCGTTTCCGTTGTCATTGACTACAATCTCTATCTTATACCCCAACTTTTCTCCCACTGCCTTTACCTCCTGAGCATATTCCTCCAAGGAATACTGTGTGCCAATGCTGAGATTATAAACGTTTTTCCATTGAGCGGCTGGAACTGATGCCAATGCTGTTAATGCAGAGGCGGCATCTTCCACATCCAAAATAGATGCATACACTCGTGGCGAATCCAAATGAATCACACCCTCTTCTTTCGCGCTCCTCACAAAAAGATAAAGAAAACGTTGTTTCATATTCAAACTGGCCAGTCTCACGCTAGTCACATGTTTTATATCAGAAAGAACGAACATCTTTTCTACGGCATACTTCGACATGCTGTATGTATCGATTGGCTCAATGGGTGAATCCTCACGCGATAACTGCCCTACAGGCAAACGTTTATACACACCTTGTGATGATATGTTAATTACTCCGTCAACATCTGCTTTTCTGAAACCTTCTATCAACTTAGTGGTAAAGTCAAAAGCCGAAGCCAAGTGTTCGGCATTGCTGCTGCGTGCAAAAGCGCAATTGATAACAACATCGATATGAGGCAGCCTTCCGGCAAACACATCATCGTTAAGAACGATCTGCTCCCCCTGATTGGGAACATACGTTGACTGCTCTATTGGCATTATGGAAGATATGACGTGGAACCCGCCTTTAAGCAGATGTTTCACTACACTTCTGCCTAAAAAGCCAGAAGCTCCTGTAACTAAAACTGTTTTCATATCGCAAGTTTTTATAATATTGTATTCAAAACATCCTTTTCTTCAATTCCTGGCAAAACCAAATTTTCTCCTTTGTCGGAAATAATCTGAATAGTTTCCTCTATCTTCTTCATCATCGGATATAACATTGCTTTGTCGGGCACGGTTCCAATGGTTCTGACTGCAATTTGAGCCAATAAGCCTTTCATTTGTTCAGTAATTGTTTGTCCAGGATAATGAGCCAAAACCACATCAACCACCTCTGGGAAAGCCTTTACCTCATCAAGCCCTTCAATAGATTTGATTGTACCAGGTGCGCACAAAGAGGACACATTGAACGATGGCGCCATACTACTGGGATTTATTTTTTCTTTCACATCACCATCGCACATCTGTCCTGTTACAGCAAAGTTTATCAACATCGCCATAGTATCATACCCACATGCTCTATCCTGAATCTTATACTCGAGAGAGCCAGTCAAACGATAACCTATATCATACACATAGCAAGTTCCGTCTTCAACCTTGCACTGCATAAACATAATACCATTCTTAACACCTACAGATTTGAACATTTTTTTAGCATTCTCCACTACATCTTCTTGATACTTAGGCGTAAGATATGATGGGAAGGTATAACCAACAGGCAACGGAACAATGTTACCCGATTGGTTGTGTTTCACATGACGGTTGCCTATCATTGTAAGATAGTAATTACCATCCACAAAAAGCCAAAACACCGTAGCCTCAGGGCAATCCATATAACGTTCAATAATGACCTTGCCTTTGCGTGAAGAGCCCTTTGACACCTCAACGGCTTCTTTCAATTCCTTTTCATTATTGCAAATCACAACACCTCTTGAACCACTTCCATCAACCGGTTTTACCAAGACCGGGTACTTAATGTTATCCGAGCCCGCAGAAAACTCCTCGATAGTCGGAACCCCAAAACGCCTGCATAATTGCTTGTATTGGTCTTTATTGGTAAAGATCTCAAATTGTTCCTTGGTTCCATAGCAAGGCAGTCCTGTGATTTCACAAAGATGCTGATAGGGCAACAAATAAGAATCTGTAAATCCGGTTAAGATGCCATCAATCTGATTTTTCTTAATTTGTTTTGCCAAAGCATCATAGTCTTCAATGCTGGTCATCCAATATTCATCTGCCAGAAGTTTGGCAGGCGACCTTTGCGGCTCATACCAGTCAGTCACAATTACATAAAGACCCATTTCGTGAGCCTTATTGACTATATCACAACTCAGAACATCCCCACCAATAAGGAGGAGTTTTTTACCCGATACTTGCATATTGTTATTCATTATTCTTTACTTTTTCGTGTAAAATTGCTCTCTTTGTTATCGGATCAACCTCATAGGAAAGAGCTAAGGCACGGGGACTAAAGTTTAAATCATCCACCTGCTTCATATCACCTGCCCCCTCCCCAATGTCCTCATGCTTTAACACATTCATCACTGTAAGCCACAGTGTGCGAATATCCGTCCATAATGAGCAGTGGTTAACATACCAAACGTCCATTGCAAATTTCTCGCTTAATTTGCAATGATTTCGACCATGCACCTGTGCCCAACCTGTTATGCCAGGTCTCACATCATGACGGTGACGTTGAACCTCATCGTATAATGGCAAATAGGTGATTAATAATGGACGTGGACCAATCAAAGCCATGTCGCCTTTAAGAACATTAAAAAGTTGAGGCAGTTCATCCAACGACAAAGATCTTACCACTCTACCTACTTTAGTCAATCTTTGGGTATCTGGCAAAAGGTCGCCATTGGCATCCCTCTCATCAGTCATCGTCTTATATTTAATCACTTTGAATATCTTTTCATCTTTGCCTGGCCGCTCATGAAAGAAGAAAGCACCCGCACCCTTATTGGCAAAATGTAGCCATATTGTCACCACTATGAATAATGGGGAAAGACAAATTATGGCAATTAAAGCAATTGTGAAATCAAAAAATCGTTTAAAAAAGTGTTTGTACATAAGTCATGCAATTATCCTCTATATGCCGGAAAATAGCCGGTGTTTCTGTCATAGTTGGTATCCTCGTTAGCTCGTGCTTCAATCGCCTTATTATATACTTCCTTATTGAAGATGTAACGTCCAATGTAGAACATCACATCAGGGTCTGGCGTGAAGCAACGCTTGTATTTATAGATGCCATCATCTTTGTGGTAACCGCCACCCAGGATGAACTTCTCACGACCCGTGCGGTTGCACCATTTCAATATCTCATTCTTCAGATAGTCGTTGGGACGATACTCATAATAATCGGCCAGCGTACCACCCAAGAAGGAATAGGCATATTTTTCAGAACAAAGCACCAACTCGGTTGAAATCACCTTGCCGTCTTTCACCACATGGAAATACATGAAGTTGTCGGGCAACAATCGCTCTATATTCAGGAAATACTCCTTACCGAAATAATAGTAAGAATCGGCATTGTTACGATCCATCGTGAGGTCGTAGATGTTGAGAAAGTCATCCAGATGGTTGGTGTTGCCCTCGATGATTATCTCCAAACCATTATTCTCGGCTTTGCGGACATTTTTGCGCACCTTGCGGTCATAGCGATTCCAGATGTCGTTCTCGAAATCACCCGTGGTATTGACCACCACGTTGGCTGAAAGCTCAATGGTCTCACCAAAGTAGTTCTCACGGAAATCTACATTGTCGAACAAATGGAAACGATGGAACTCGCAAATGATGTTGTTTTCCTGGCAATGTTTAGTGAAGGCTTCCTTGTAGGCTGCCATCAGCTGTTTGATGTCGGTCACATTCTCGCAATACGGACCACCATAACCGTAAGGGGTCACAATGTCGTAATAAGTTTGACCATCAATCTCCCACTTAATTTTGCGGAGAATGTAGGTGTAGGTTATTTTGCCAAATGGACACTCGAATACAAAAGTGTCGCTGTCGCCATCAATGTCTTTATAGACCTTGGCATAGTTTGGGTTAAAATATAAATCTATCATTTTTTCAAATAGTTCTTAATTGTTTCAACAATCCTGTACATATCAAACTGGTCATACCGCTGGTCGCATACCAACGAAAGCTCACTTTGATACAATTGTTTTGCTTCATCGCTTATAACATGCAAATCCGACAGTGGCCAATGCACGGGGCAATAGATGCTATGCTCTATCAAATAGCGTCGCAAATCGTTGCGAACTTCGGCCTGAATCCATACAGGAACGAACAGCGAAGTATCGTGAGTCCCCATCGTTTGCCAAAAGCACCTGATGCGTTCATCCGCCAGTTCCACTATCCCCTGCATCAAAATCTTGGCATTGTTTCTCCGAGCCATTATCAGCGATGGGAGGTCCGTTTGCGCCAAAACATCCAGCGACCGCTGGTCTGGTAGTGTATGGTGATAGCCCTGCTCCAGCATTTCCTCCGCCTCATTAATTAACTGCAAGAACTGTTGCTTTTCTAAATCCTCGCCATTCATAAATCGGCTCTTTAGATCAAACAAGCGAGTACGCATATCAGCATACTCGACAAATTGTTTCCAATCCGCTTGTGCATTAGCATCATTAGTGCCCCTTGTTGCCACAAAGCCACAATTCGTATCCATCCACTTACGATAGCTCCCAAAAACAAAATCGTAATCTCCAGACTCAAAATCGGAATAGACACTATGCGTAGCATCATAGATTACAGTTTTGCCTTCGGCTTTTTGTTCTTTAGAAATCATTGCGGTTTCTTCGTCAATATGGCCGAAGTAATCAAGTAGGAATACCACATCGCAGCCTTGATTGGAATCGAATTGGCGTTTTAGGCCTGTTTCAGACAAGACCACATCATAAAACACAACCTTGATACCATGTATTATGAATGGTTCAATCATGGTGTGGCAGCAATAAGATGGCATATAGACAGAAGTGACACCATCGCGCTTAATTCTTTCCACCACATATTCTAACGCCACGCGACCACTCAGCGTTTCAATCATAGACCTGCCCTTAGGTTGCTGGCATTTGCACCCATGCCGTCCTATAGGACTACAACCTGTCCAAAACTCACTACCTATTTCTTTTTTCATCAGTGTTTTTAATGCTTATTACAATACTTAGCCGCTTTAACTGCCACTGTCAAGGAAGGTATACCACAATACACACAATCTGGTGTATTATTCAGTGATTTCAAATACTTTCCAACGTTTCTACCCCAAATCCAATGACTATACAGTCGTTTTACGCTGACATTTTTACTATAGCCCGGTTCATGTAAAACAGTTATTTTTGTTTTATATGCTGATGATACAGAACCAGGTTCACGATGTTTCTTGGCTCCATGTGCAAAGTCCGAGACGATTAACTCAACTTGGTGCCCCCGTTCAGATAGCAACTCTCCCAAATAGAGGAATCTTCCTTTTGAACCTTCGCCACCAATAAAACCAGGAAAATTTACCATAATTGTTATGTTGAGCTTTCCTTTTTTCTCACACATGGCTTCAATCTCATCGGCTAATTTACCGTATGTGTATCTGCGGTCAAACTTTTCCTTACCTAAACGAATAGCGTTTTGCCCCATTTTCTCACGCAATGCCTTATCCTTTGCCAATATTTCAATTGCCTTTGCCATATCTTCTGCATCGCCACACCGCACATTGACACCACATTTAAACTCCTCAATTAAATCACGATATTCTTGGCACTCTTGTGAGTTAATAACAGGTAAACCGCTCATGGCATAATCGCCCACCTTATTGATGATACTTGCTGCCGAACCTTTCACAATAGGATTTACAACGATGTCACAGGCACACATCAAACCAACCATTTCTTGATAAGGCTTGAAACCGACAAAATCACACAACACTCCTTTCCGATGAGCGTATTGTTTGAATTCTTCATATTTCTCACCTTTACCTATCAGAACAAAACGAATATTGTTGACACCTTTCCCATTTAAAATGGCCAGAGAATCAATTACGCAAGGAATGTCATAACTGGTACTCATAGACCCAATATAGCCAAGCCATATTTCGCTGTCATTTCTCTTTACAAAATACTTATCACGACCTTCATCGAAAATTGCCCCATCATTGCCAAGAAAAACATTCACACCGCTCTTTACCTTATCATTCACTTGTAGTACACGATTCACATAGGTTTGAGACACACCAAACACACCATCCGCTGCCGCATAGGCCTTATTCACATAGCTTGTCATTGGTGCAAACAACTTTTGCAACAGTGGGTTTTTGACGGCCATGCAAAATGATTCTGGCCACAAGTCTTGAACATCAACAAAAAACTTCATCTTTGTATGTTTTTTATTAACAACTTATTATCATCAAACAATTCCAAATCAATATTTATGATTTCTTAAAAAATTCATTTCTAACTTGTTTGCTTCTGCCATCACTCTTTCCCTCGAACAAACGATAAACTTTGTAGAGTAGTCACCAGTTAACTCCCTATAATGGTCAATTTCTAAAGAAGATTCTTTCTTATTATCGCAAACTCTTAATACATCGCGGTTACCCATATATTCGCCCAGAATAAAACAACCTTTCTCTATATAACACTTATTGCCAACCCATGTATTAGAACGATATGCGTTCTCATGAACTCCACTACAATAGAAATTGCCATCGGCAAAAACGTTATTCTCTATTCTCATATTTTTATTAGCAACAATATTATTGCCCAAAACATGGCAATATTTAAAACGAGATGGACTATAGCCAAAACCAGTTGTATTACCATTATGAATAACTATGTTATTTGAGAAAGTGCAATTATCATAAGGTAAATCATTGCATAAAAAATCCTCCCAACCCTGGCAGCAATTTGTTATTAAATTATTACGAATCTTTATATTATGAGGAGTTAATTCAGACCCACTTCTTCCCTGAATAGTAATTCCACAATCGTAACAGCGGGATATATAACAATCCTCAACAATGCAGTCTCTAATATCATATTGATCAACATAAAACTCAATACCATTACCATAACAATTATATGAAGGCTTTTCTGAAATAATCCGACCTCCTATGGCATCAATCTTACAATTCCTTATTACAGTATGGGTATATGCAGAAATACCAAAACCAAAACCCTCAATATTAACTCCATCTACAGTTGAGACAAACATTGTTAAAGCACAATCGTATATTGACATCTCTAACTTAATGTGATTGGGATCAGAGGTTAAATACAGATAAACGTAATTGTAATCTTCCGGCTTTACTTTTGTCAAGTTTTCAGTTTGCCAAAAATCCCAGTCGTCTCTCATTTCTTCTTTGTGCCAAACTTTTCTACCATGTATCATATCATTTTCATAATCATGAAAAGCACAAATATTATTTGACAATGACGGACCTTTTATTACTATTCCAAAATAGTTATCTTCAACCAAGTTCAACATCCAAATGTTCCTCTCAATTTCAATCCAATTAGGCCTTATGATTCTTTTGTATCCACAAATGGTTGGATTAGGACCAACCCCATATCTTGAAAGGAATGTATTGGTTATTTTCAAATCTCCCTCATAAAAACAATCACCTGCCTTTAACAGTATGGTATCACCTAAAATTTGAGCTTTTTTGATTGTTTTTACCGGATGCTTTTGGCTTCCATTGTTGGCATCATTCCCTGTTGTTGACGAAACATATATTCTTCCATGGTCAAAAACCCTATAGCAACCTTTAATCGGTATATTAAAACAAATTGCTAATAAAAATATACACAAAGAAAACTTTTGCATGGTTGGTTTTTGCTAAGGAACTAAGTGGTTATAAAGATATTGATCTAAAACGACGTTTTATAATCTTTAAAACTCATCAACTTCGTATCCTTCTCCGAGATAATCAGATTCTCTTCGCCACCAATCAACTCGAACGGCCACTGGATATTGATATCGGGGTCGTTGTACATAATGCCACTATCGCCTTCGCCATAGAACACCTCGCCACATTTGTAGCTGACAATAGAATCTTCTATCACCAGATAACCGTGACCAAAGAACTGCGGGATGTAGAGTTCCACCTGGTTCTCACCCGTGAGGTCGAATCCACGCCACTGTCCAAAGGTAGGTGAATTGGGACGCAAATCCACAATCACGTCATACACATGACCGCTGATGCAGCGAACCAACTTTGCCTGCTGCTTTACCAACTGGAAGTGGGTGGCACGGATAACGCCTCGCTTCGAGATAGTGTAGAACACCTCTTTCAACTCGTGCTCTATTCCATTGGCACGGAACATATCATTGTTATAATCCTTGACAAAGCCACCACGCTCATCGGTAGCATAAAAGGGTTGTATCTTAAAAGCACCCTTCAGGTCTAATTCCTCAAAGTTGAATTTCGTAATCATTGCTCAATCGTTTTTAACCAATCCATTGTCATCTTTGTTCCTTCGGCAAAACTTACGTCAGGAGTGAAGCCGCAATCAGTCTTGATGGCATCGATACCAAAAGTACTCAGCGGCATGTTGGTTCCTGTAAATGGCACATCGCCAAACAGTGGCTTGCTTTCAGGGCCGCAGGCTGCAACCATTTCCAAAATGAATTCCTTCAACGGACGGGCATTGCCGCTGCCAATCATATATTCGCAGAAAGGCTTGCCTTTTTCGGCCACCAAGTAGAAAGCTTTGGCCACATCACTTACATACACAAAATCGTAATTCTGCGTTGCAGCGGTAAACTGCAAAGGTTCGCCATTGATAATCTTGCGGAGGGTGGTATTCACAAACCTCGGAGAGAACTCGCCCACACCGTAGGCGTTGGTGATCATCGGCCACAAGAGGTCGATGCCGATGTTGGCTGCCACGCTTTTGCACATGCAATGGGCAATGTGCTTACCCATGCCATAGATGTATGCCATTCCTGGGTGGCTGCCCTGTGAATGGATGGCGGCCTCCACCTCATATTCCATAATGCTACCGGCACATACAAAGCGTGTGCAACCCAACTCCTTGGCAGCCTTCAGGCACTCAACCGTACTGAGGGCATTCTGCATCTGAAGGTTATAATCCACACGTGCCGGACCAGCTGAGCCAGCCCAAGCGAAATGCACAAAGGTGTCATATTCACCAGCAGGAATCTTGGCCATCATCGCCTTGATGTCAGTGATGTCGCACTGCATATAGGTAAGGTTGGGATGGGCTTCCAAACGGCGAGCTTCAGCACCCATGTCGAGTGCCAGCACCTTCTTGCCGTTGTTAAGAAAGTGCTTTACAGTATAACTACCCACGAAGCCGTCGGCTCCGGTTATGATTACTTTTTCCATATCGTTATCCAATGAATTTTTCTATTTCTTCTACACAAAGTTGATACACATCTTCAGTTTTGTAACGCTTGTACCAGTCGGAAGTCAGCATAGCGCATTGCTTGGCGTCCAAGCGAGGTTTCCAGCCCAAGCGTGTCTTGGCCTTGGTAATGTCGAGCATCAGCAGGTTGGCTTCGTGCAAAGCGTTGGGGTCTGACACATCTTTCAACTCGCCATAGCCGAAATTCTGGATCATAGCCGTGGCCACTTCCCACACATTGAGCACTGATTCCATCTCGGGGCCAAAGTTCCAGCCCTCGCAATAGCCCGTGGGGTTATCCCACATCTTCTGCGCCAGCAGCATATAGCCACTCAGCGGTTCAAGCACATGTTCCCACGGACGCACCGCCTTGGGCGAGCGAATCTCGATGGGTTTGCCAGCCTCCAAAGCACGGATGCAGTCGGGGATGATACGGTCTTTGGCCCAGTCGCCACCACCAATCACGTTGCCGGCACGCACACTCGCAAGGCTCACATGGTGCTTCTTGCCATAATCGTCTGTGTTGAAGAAACTTCTACGCCAGCTCTGGATGGCAATCTCACAAGCTCCTTTCGATGAGCTGTAGGGGTCGTAACCACCAAAGGGGTCGTCCTCTTTGTAACCTGTCAACTGCTCCTTGTTGTCGTAGCACTTGTCAGTTGTAATCATCACGCCCACTTTCACGCTATCGGTGGCACGGATGGCCTCCATGATGTTCACAGTGCCCATCACGTTGGTCTCGTATGTCTCCACTGGAATCTCATAGCTGAGACGCACCAAAGGTTGTGCTGCCAAATGAAACACTATCTTAGGCTGATATTGGGCAAAGATTTCTTTCATCTTCTGGCCATCACGAATGTCGGCACGGATGTCAGCCTTTATCTTCTTGCCAATGCCTGAAAGCACAAAGTTGTCCTTTTCGCTGTAAGGTTCCAAGCCCACACCAACCACATCGGCACCCAACTCATGAAGCCAGATGCTGAGCCACGAGCCTTTGAAGCCAGTGTGACCAGTTACCAGAACTCGTTTCCCTTTATAAAAGTTGTCAAATATGTCAATCATAACTGTAATGTTTATTGGTTAGTGTTGAGCGGTTAGCGGTTAGCGGAATCCAACTGATTTTGGAAAGAATTTCGCAAACCTGATAACTGTTTTCCGATGATGTTGATTCTTTCTTTCTCGACATCAAACTCTTCATCTGTGATATACTCTAAATCGTGGGCTATATCAAGTTGACAAAGAGCTTCAGTCAGAGAACCGTATGCGATTTCTATGAAATGGATCTTTTCTTTAAATGAGAAACGGCCAGAACCTTCCGCAATGTTAGAAGGTACTGAAATAACCGACCTTCTCAGTTGGTCGCCCAAAGCAAAAGTCTCAAACTTCGGGAACTTTTTAAGCAACCGATAAACGCTTTTCACAAGTCCTTTAGACTCCTGATAAACTCGTAAATCGAAAAAAGAGAAACTATCCATACGCTAACCGCTAACCTTTAACCGCTAACCCTTAATAACAACTAATTCTTAGGTACTTCGCGTTCCCATTTCTTCCAAGGTGCGGTACCATTCTTAAGCAATTGCTCCAGCAGATTCTTCTCACGGATGTTGTCCATGCACTGCCAGAAACCCTCGTGGAGATACGACATCAGTTCACCTTTGGCGGCCAAAGCCTCCAACGGCTTGCGCTCGAAGATGCAGCTGTCGCCATCAAGGTAGTCGAAGATTTCAGGACCAAGCACCATATAACCGGCATTGATTGGGGCCCCGTCCACAGAATTCTTCTCACGGAAAGCACGCACAGCCTGGTCTTTAGTGATTTCGAGCACACCCTTTTCCTGAGCCATCTTCACGGCTGTTAGTGTGGCTATCTTTCCATGGCTCTGGTGATACTCCAACAGTTTGTTGATGTCAACATCGCAAACACCGTCACCATAGGTCATCATAAAGGTCTCGTTGCCCACGTATGGTTGTACGCGTTTGATACGACCACCCGTCATGGTGTTGTAGCCCGTATCCACCACCGTAACCTTCCAAGGCTCCAAATGGCTCTGATGAACGGTCATCTCGTTCTTGTTGTCACGGAAGTCGAAGCTGACATCGCTGTTGTGCAGGAAATAATTGGCGAACCATTCCTTGATATACTCCTGTTTATACCCGGCACAGATGATAAACTCATTATGGCCATACCAGGCATACTCTTTCATGATATGCCACAGGATGGGCATACCACCAATTTCAATCATTGGTTTGGGCTTGTAGATAGACTCCTCGGAGATGCGGGAGCCAAAGCCTCCGGCTAAAAGAACTACTTTCATATTTTTGAAGTTTTATTTGTTTACAGTTTTGGTCTATGTCCCAGTTTCCTTTTTATATTATTTACAATCTTCACGAACCCTCTCGTTCCAAATATTGCAAAGGCCAATTTATAAACATAGTAATATCCTGAAGCATTCATTCCTACATTTTCCAGTTCTTTATAGAAGGCCTTCCTCGCCTTACGGGTCTTGCAATATGGTAACTGGCGCATCATTGCTGGATAGCTGGAATATTTTGAAAAGTTTTTTCTTAATCTATCAGCCATCCGCTTGTTAAACTGCTTCTCAACAAAATCAAAAAAGACATAGTATTTTTTTATAAAGTTAAGATCATTATTTCCTTTCATCAAGCCTGTTGTAAACGAGTCCTTCTCATTGTCACTCTCACCAAAATAATGCACACCACCGCCCTCTGCCACAGCTTTAGAGATAATAATGCGAGAATAGGCTGATGGATAACGAGTACATACCTCCAGCAACAAATACATTTGGTAGAGCAACGTTCCGTCTATTTTATCCGTCACATAGTCTTTTGCATAATCCTGCCGTATTGTGAAGCCAGAAAGAAACACACTTTTATCGAACAATTCTATGGCAGTGTCTTCACCAGCAGGAAAAAACCTATCAGTGTTATAATATCGAAAATCCTGATAGTCGCCATTTACCATATAATTACGATAAGATCGAAGAATATAGCCACAATCTTGATGTGTACGAATGAATTTCACAAACTGATCCATGGCACCGGGCATAAACAAATCATCATCGCTGAAAAACACACAAAATTTTCCGGTAGCGCGTTTCACTAATTCTCTTATGTTTCTGTCGTATCCGTAATTCTTTTCATTCTCAAAATAATGAACCTCATATTTGCTGGTCTGTTTATATTCTTCAACTACAGCACGGGTTTCGGCTTGCTTGGGTGAGCAATTCTCGCTGATGACAATGTCCACGTCTTCAACTTTAGTGGTATCGATGCTTTCCAACAAACGCTTCAGCTCCAGCGGACGGCTATAGGTGGGAATGCAAATGGATATTAGTTTTTGTTCCATTATCGTTTGATTTAATTATTATTCTTTGTTATTTCAATTTGTTTCTGCATGAATTCAATAATTCTTTCTGCTCTTTTAGTAATTGACAGACTCTCAGCAACTACAAGTGCACCTTCGCCAAGACGTTGAGTTAAATTAGGATTGTTCTTCAACTTACTAATAGCAGCAGCAACATCGTCAATATCATGGCAATTAACCATAATGCTGTTGTTTTCATTTAATATATCATAGTTAAACGGAGCGTCGGTAGAAATAACAGGAAGACCGCAAGCCATGGCTTCCACAATGGCGTTGCAACATCCTTCATTCTCAGTTGGCAACACAAACACATCGGCGGCATTAAGCCAAACAGGAACATCATCATGTGATACACGCCCTTTATAAACGATACCAGCATAGTCAGGATCTTCTGGGCCAGAACCGATAAATACCGCCTTTATATTCGAGTCGTTTAGCTTTTTCAAGGCTTCATTAAGCCGCAAAGTTCCTTTACGTGGCACAAATTGCCCAACAAAAGCTACAATAAAATCCGATTGCGAAAGACCAAGTTTTTGACGACATTCAGCCTTATACAACTTGCGGAACAAAGACTGGTCAATGGCATTGGGTATGACGACTGATTTATCGGGTGTTATTAAGCCAAGAGATAAACACTCTTGCTGATTCTTGGTTGATACACTCACTATTCCACTCAAGTATTGGCATACTTTTTCGTTATAATTCTTTGATGTATGCACATAGAAAGCAACATCCTCTTCTCCTGAGGCACCACAAAGTGGAATGTTTGCTTCTTTTGCCAATGGATAGAGCGCATGAATGCACTGCCAAAAATGTCCATAACACACATCAGGTTTTGACTTCAATCGATGGAATACCCTGCCCACTGCTTTTGCGAAACCACCACGAAAGAGTTTTATGCCTGACTTGCCCACAGAAATATAATAAGGTCTATAAAGCTCGATTGTGTTCCCTTTTGCTGTCTTATAATAACTATGACGGCGCACTATGGGTACGTGACGCACAATGCATTTCGTGAGCGATTGTGGAGCAATCACTGTCACCCGATGCCCAAGGTCCGCAAAAGCCCGACAAAGCTGATCTACAAAGACGAAGTCGATGGTCTTTGAGGTTGGGAAAGAGTGACTAAGAACGCAAATTCTCATAAAATTCAATATAAATGGTTTTCCAGAAAAACAGTTATAGCTTTTTCTCCACGCTTCTTTACTGACCTATGACCTTTTACTATGAATTTTGTATCCTCGTCATTGGTCATATTTCGATATTGTATTATTGCTTTTCTTTTTGAAGATTTTAGTTCAACTACGTCTTTTGTACCTGAGTAATTGCCAATTAAATAATTGTCTTCTGTGATATAGCAAGTGTTATCTTCCCATATATTGGTTGTATATTTCCCCTGAAAGCCTCCATTACAATGAAAATTACCTCCGATAAAAATGTTATTGCGAAAAACCATTTTTTTGTCACCATTGTAATTATTGCTTAAGACATGACAATATTTAAACCTTGAAGTAGGATAGCCAAAACCTGATTCTCCACTAAAAACGACAATGTTATTTTCAAAAACACAATTATCATAAGGTTTCGGAGGTTCATTCCTCAAAAAATCCTCCCAACCTTGACAACAATATGCGATTAGATTATTCTTTACCATTATATTTTTGGCAGTTGTTTTATTGCCATCGCTGCCTGACAAGCATACTCCACTATCATATACCCGCGAAATGTAGCAATCCTCTACCACTGTATTTTCGGTATCCTTGTCACCATAGACCCATATCTCTATTCCATTACCATAGCATATAAAACTTTTCGAATCTATTTGCGTGCATCCCCCAATCGCATCAATATGACAACCTTTAATATTCACATAAGATCCTGCAACAATCCCAAACCCGTAACCTGTAATATTTATATTCTCAATATTACCATTTCTAATTGTAATTGCGGATTGCCCTGTTGAAAATTCTAATTTTAATTTGTTCGGATTACCTGAATAATAAAGGTATAGTGAATCATACGCTTGTTTTGGTGTATCTTTACCTGTTTTTTCTGTTTGCCAAAAGTCCCAATCTTGTTTAATCTCATTCAAGAATTGGCATTTTCTTCCGTGTATTAAATCCTTGTCATATTCATGAATACAACCTATATTATTTGAATATGACGATCCTTTTACCTGAACACCTGTATAGTTTTGTTGTGTAAGACTGATTCTCCATACATTATTCCCCACATACTCCCAATTCGGACTTGCAATTCGTTTATATCCACATAATGTTGGATTGTGTCCTTCACCATACTTACCCAGAGTCCTTCCTATTACTATTGTTGTTTCTGTGTAAAAAACATCATCTGCTCTCAATAGAATTGTATTGCCACTTCCTTTTTTATATGCGGCATCGAGCGTTTGCAAAGGTGTTGATTCTGACAAGCCGTCGTTACTATCATCGCCTAAAGACGAAGACACAAATAATGTCTTACTTGCCCAGGAAATCTCTGGGACTAGCAATAACATAATAAAAAAGAGAAATATGCCTCTATATTTCATACAGTTTCTTCAAATCCTTGACAACTCCTTCTTTTGTATAAATATCAGAAGGATAAATATTTTGTTCAAACGGTAGTACACCCTCCATTCCCTTAACCCATGTGTCAATCGGCGCATCCAGAGGGATTCTATTAACCTTATCACTTATCACCACATCCGCAGGGATACTGTCCGCCACCACACATCGCACCCCCGATAACTGGGCCTCAACGGTGACAATTGAACTGGATTCAAAAAAAGATGTCAGCATAAAGACATCTAATATCTTGTAATACTTCGCCACATTTCCTTGTTGACCAGCCAACAGCATACAATTGTAAATGCCTAACTCTTTAGATAATTCTATGATATGCTTCTTTTCTTCTCCATCGCCAACCAATAACATTATTGAATCTTGATGAAAACTATGGTATTCTGCAAATGTTTTTAAGAGGAAATCAAAGTTCTTTATTTTACTTAATCTACTTACACACCCAAAAACTTTCACGTTTTCTGTAATTCCTAATTCCTTCTTCACTTCAGATGCTTCTACTGAAGCTGAATATACTGAGGCATCCAAACCATTTCTAATAATATAATATTGACTTAAACCATATTTTTTTTCAGCTTTTTTTGCCTGTTGTTGTGTAACACAAACAGGTTTGATACCACAATATTTAAAAGCAAATCTAGCCCATTTTGTTTGCTGTTTAGGGATAGCGTAAGGATCACTATGAAGTGTATGGTAACGTTTTTTTACCTTGGAAAACAAGAATGGAAGGCAGGTATATGGTAAAATATAAGTCTGATGAGAGTGTATAATATCTGGATTATCGTTCTTTATTGCCTTTACAACAATGTGGTTCATTTTAAACCAGTTGATTATTGTCCGCAACACTGGTACTTTCAGCCATGGTTTATAATCGTAATAATTTACAATATAACCATGAGAGCTGCACTCTTCTGAATATGCACTATGATTGTTGGGGCCCAAAACAGCCACACGTATTTCTACATCCGGGTCGTCATGGAACCACCTCAAATAGTTCATCACCACCGTTTGTGCACCAGCCACATCAAGGTCTTGAATAATATGTAATGCTATTTTACGAGACATTTTATAATAAATACTTAATGTTTTTTGATAACACGTCTTACCTTTACTAAGACAGGAACAATAACATTTTGAAAATATAAATACAACAATTCATTAGTCCTCTGACATAATGTGGGACCCTTTGGCCAACGGCTGAATACATTAAAATCAACGATATATTCACTATATACGTTGCATAAATTATTAAATTTCACCCATTCCGATACTCTTTGAGGGTTAACCCATTCATGAGCATGGATAACCGCAGTATAGAAACCATCGCCTTTAATTGTAGGTATACCACCATTACGACAAGGTAAGCAAACAATACCCTGACGCATGTATGGGCGACAACTTGCCCCATCACTTATATAATGAAACCCACATGCAGCAAGTGCCCGTAAAGTATTATCATCATAGCTATGTGCAGGTGCAAAAAAAACGTCGGTTTCAATACCATGTGCGTTCAAGATTGCCTTACCAGCACGTATTTTTGACAATTGTTCTTCGTATGACAACCCTGCAAACTCAGATATCTTATTCTTCGTTACGATACCATTAGCCTTAATACTAAAAACATGTTGATAACCATGCATGGCTATTGTAAAACCCTGCTGTTGCAAATCTTTGAGATAATTCCAAAAGTCTTGCCTCGCAGGATTGATGTCTAGGTCTGGATCTTGGCAATCAGGAACAACCCCAAGTAATGCTGTCAAGTTTCTATTCTTTAGAAGTTCTATAGCTTCCTCAAACTGTTCCCAATTCATTGTTGGGCACACATCATCAAAGCGTAATAGTATTTTTTTCATTATTTAGTTTTTGCCTTTATTCTGTTAACAACTGTTCTTATGGGTCTTTTTATGATTGAACATAGAAGCTTATTATAAAAATCACACATCCCATGCGTTGGTTCCGGATCATCATGAGAGTATTCCATCATTACATCTGCTTGCTTCAACTCTTTAATCATTCTACTAAAACCAATAATCTTTGCATACCATAAATCAACCTCCATAAACTCAGGAATGACAAAAATTTCACGAATATTTCTATTTACATTATTCAATTTAAAATCAGAATTAATCTGACTTTGATACCATAGGTATGGTAGATTTACTCCTGCTTCTGTTACGCAGATTGAATTCCCATCATTGCGGTAATTGATTTCTAAAAACCAATCCTTTCCTTCTCTGTCTCTTATAAATTCCATACTAAACAATCCGCGATACCCAGTCTTAACCAAAAATGCTTCACATTGCTTTATAGGTTCTGTTCCATCCAATTTTTCATATCTCAAAAAACCAGTATTAGTATTGTCGGGTTGAGTTAATATTCTTGAACGACCTGGTATGATAGCCCCCCCCCAGCACACTCCAATCAACTGATACTCAATCATCTTATCAATATAACTCTGCACTAATGCCCGTCTAGATTTCATTTTCAATAAATGTTTTTTTAACTCAGCATTATCCTTACATACAGCAATATCCTTTTAGAGCCCTCTATACTTGCCAACGGCTTAACTATGCATGGGAATGGTATAGTCTCTATTACTTTTTCATTATCACTATCCAATTCAACTGTAAAAGGCACTTTAAGGCCACTTTCCTCCGCAATCCTAAACATTTCGGTTTTATTCATAATACTTGTTAATGCCCCATCACATCCAGGTAATAAGAAATTGGTTTCTAGTTCCAAGTGATTTTTATCAACTATACTAGCTGTTTTATCCGAGCAACATATAATCACTTGCTTTTTTGATTTTACTCTTTTTTTTAGAGCTTGGAGGACAGCATCCTCGTCATTTACCACATCATAATCGCAAATATATTTACTTTTGAGGATATAATTATCCGAGTTTGACTTAGGATATAATATCACGGAAGACATTACTCCTTCTCTACCCAATGAGCGAATAACACCCAATGTATTATGATGGTTTCCCCCGAGAACTATTGCACAATCAAAATCATTCATTTTTTTCAACATTAAAATCAATTATTATTCAAAACAACATCTCGCCATTCGTTTTGTTCTCGATATTTACAATCCAACATAATAGCAATTGCGATAGTGTAAAGTAAAAAACCGTCCAAATTCACATTCATGTTTTCAGTAATACCCTCTATCAAATATGAAGACTGTAACGCGAGCGAGAACGTAACTAATCTTTTACGACGAGGATCAATGATTTTTCTTGCCATTTTAATTGTCTCGACAAAGCATGGAATAATCATTAACACAAACAAAAACAAACCTACTATTCCTTGCTCGCAAAGACACTGTAAATAAATATTGTGCACATCAGTACCGAAGCCCGACTCAACCCTATAACGATCAACTCCAATCCCGAACATAGGACTTTGACTAAATAAATCCATTGCTCTATCCCACATTATATTGCGACCAGAAGATAGCGCTTGAGCATCATCGGCATTTTCAAAAGAATTAACCGAACGTCGGAAAACAACCGATTCTGACAAGTCACTAAGATTTTGGCTTATATAATTTAAAAAAAGAGTAACGACTATCGCAAATAATACAATCCATATATATCTACGCCCCATAGATTTACTGGATAGGATACTCACAAAAAACGGTAATACGATAGCCATAATGGAATTCATTCTTTTACCAGTCATAAAAACCGCTACAATTAAAGCTATTACCACCACCCATTTTAACCATTTTTTTTTCGATATTCCAACATCATCCCACATAAACAACACCGCACATTCCGCACAGATTAATATTTCAGCGGTCGCTGCCAATTGATATGTAAAACCAACAAGGCCATATTTCTCTTCCCAAATTTCAGAATAATCATTAATAAATAAAGGAGCCACATTTGAACGATAGAAACCCGGTAAGAAAATTTGAATTAAAATACCAGTAAATGCAAACAATCCAAAAACATAGAATAATCTATACTTAATTCTGTTTGTTACATTAGACGACGCACCCGTCATCACAATAAAAATTGCGACAATCCAATATGACATGTGTTCCATATCACCCTGAAACAAATAACCCATTGCTGTTACAGCCAAATAAGGAACACAAAGCCATACTAACTTATCTGTTTTTACGCTATATTTAAATACTTTTAAGGCGAAAGCTCCTAATAAAAACAGAAAAGAGAAATACACTAAAACGTTATTGGCAAAAACTGTCTTTGTAAAGATAAACCCCCAAAAAATATAAAAAACCAAGAAGAGATATGAAAAATCCTTCTTTTTGGGACTAACTTTTGTATTCATAGTGAAATTATTATTTCTTTAATCTTATTTTCCTCATGACATCGGCAGTCAAACTGAGTACAATAGATCTTTCTTTATTCGTTAAGCCCAAATAATACATACTTATCGCGTATATTATTGAAGAAACAGCAAATGTAACAACAAAACGGAACTGAAATGAAAAAAGTAATGTGCACGTCAAACATGACCCTAAGCACAACAAGGCTGGTATTAACTCCATTAAGAGGACATCTTTCATAAAAGACGGCACATCCAATCCAGATTGTTTATGAATCATAGGTATACGAACAAAAGCACTAATTGCTTCTATCAAAACATAGACTATACAAACAGAATATAGGGGAGCATTCAATTTCAATAACACTATTACAAATACGAACGTAAATAATTTTGGAGTGTTTAATACTCGAATATACTTTCCAATATTTCCGATAGCATTATTGATATGAGTCAGACCAATTGTCATTGAATCGAATAAAAGTGCCAAAATAAACATAACACTAAATAACCCTGCGTTATCTGGTGGATTTTCCAGCCAAATATCCAATATCTCATTAACTTCAAACATCATTGGGATGCCTATCATAGACATTAAGAAAAACACCAGTTTAGATAACACATTAGACAGCCATATACCATGTTGCCTATCACCACTACCCTCTGCTTTTACAATTTGAGGGGCCATTGCATTCACTATGGCAGATGAAAGGAAATTCGTATAACCTGACACTTGCGCACCAATTCCCCAACCTGCATTCATAATGGTTCCAAAAACTCTATTTAGAACAATGGAAACTCCTTGATCTCGGCCTACAATACATGCCGTACCATACATTTTCCATCCCGCAAAAACTGATATCTCCTTAATATATGATTTATTTAAACGTTTGAAATTCGGCCATACACACTCTTCATACTTCAAATATCCATAAGCCGCAAATGCCAAAAAATTGAACATTCGCAATCCAAACATGATTAAACAATAGAAAACGAGTTTGTCAGCTTCGGAATGAGCCATTAAAATTACTAGGACAACCTTAAGAATACCATCAAGGATATCAATTATTGAAATGTATACGATGTTTTCACGGGAAACCAACAGTGCTCTATAGGGCGAACTTAAAAAAGTCACAAAAAGCATCACTGCCACAACATGATAAACTGTTAATGCAGCATTTTCTCGACCTTCTGGTATATTTAAAAAACCGTTAAACAACAACGGAGAAAGAGCTTCTAATACAAGAACTATGAAAAGGCCAAATATAATATGAATAACCATGCTGTTGTTAACAACCTCTTTCAATTTTGTCATATCACCCTTCCCTTGATAATACGACACAAATCTTTGAGTTGTTGAAACCAATGAGTTTGTAATGAAACCCAGCATTGCGACAACACCCGCTATCAAGGTGTATATTCCATAGTCACTTTGTCCGAGCGAAGCAAGCACCACCCTCACTGTATATAATGAGAGCAACATGTTTACAACCGTCCTTGAATATTGGGCGACTGTATTAACTAAAACCCTTTGAGATGCTTTCATCAGTTGAATATGATATCTTTCAAATAATTAATAGAATAATCCCTCTTCTCGCTCAAGATCTTATGAACCTCATCATAATCAATCAAACCAGGAATTGTTCGTGAATCATCTTTCATGTAATGATCCTCTATATGATAATCCGATAGTACACCTTGTATTCTACCATTATCATACATAGCACCTGGGTGCTTATCGAATGATGACATGTTTTTACCAAAATTTATTGCGAAGATTGTTCCATGAAATGAATCTGTAACAAGGTGAGAAGTATTATCAATCAACCACAGAAACTCTTGAACACCAATACCTGTCAACAATTGTTCCTTTGGAACATCACAAGGCCTTGTGGCAATGAAATAAACCGGCAATCCTTTTTTTCTTCCCAACTCTACAGCATAATCTCTTATACACTTCTTTTCGCCCAAAATGTAACATACAATATAATCTTTTGGCATCTCCACTGGCTTCATATATTCTTTCCATTGCTCGTGATTTAGCAGCAGTGTAGGATCAACAACACATGAAACTTCTTTATGCAACAAGTTGCGTAACATGGAACAATTCACTTCTTCACGGCAAGACAATTTGTTAAAGCTTTTTAGTTTTTTCTTTAAAAACGATTGGAATCTAAAAGGTATCTCGTTTTTGCCCATACTACAGGCATAAGAGTATTTCCTATCGCTATCTTTTACCGATTGTAAATAATACGGGGAATACTGATATAATGCATCTGGACTCCACGTTTGGTCGCTTCCAACAATAAATTTATCAAATGGCAAATCATTCAAGTCATCGATCAAAACTTTTCTCTCATAAATTGGAGTGTATTGTTCGACAAACAAGGTGTTTTTTCTGATTATTTCGCGATACTCTTCTTTTTTTAAAAAATCATATTTTAAGTCATTTTTATTCTTGCTTTTATTTTTATAATTATAGAGCAAATAAAGTGGATGCCGTAAAAGAAATCGCATCCTACCCTTAATGGTCAATTCGAAATATCGCCAATCTATGTATTCACAAGAAACTCCTAAATCTTGTATTTTCTTAGCTAAAGCAAATGCTTGTAAAACAGTCCCATAATTCTGGGACAAATACGGAGAAAAAAGGGCAATATTCATTACTGTTAATTTAAATCAAAAAAATAATTCAAGAAATCTTAGTTAAATGTATTGAAAAGAACTAATTCGCTTCACCACCATGTATTTTTGTTTTAATCAAGGAGATGAACTTCTGCCCCAATACTTTTCTTGCAAACAAAGAAATTTTTTCCTTCTTTGTACGAATATGATTGGATGCTAAAAATGCACGTAAGGTTTCGCCATCATTATTTGCATCTGTAAAAACCTCCAATAATACTGGTTTTTCTGATGTCTTATAGAAATCCTTTATCCTCTCATTAAGCTCCTCTGCATTACTTGCTGCCAAGTAAGTCATATCACAAATAGCAGGTGTGTTCTTAATATCTGTTTCATGTGAAGCCGCTATATGCCAATCGATAGTTGAAATTTTTCTCTTTCCTATATTGTAATGGAATTCTCCTCCAGCATGATTATTAATTAGTAATATCCTAATATTTGGTTTCAATATATAACAAGAAGCATTGAGATCATATAGGAAACTGAGGTCTCCTATAACTAGTAAACAAGTCCTATTTGTTGTGTTAGCTTGTCCTAGAAAAGTTGACAAAGCGCCATCAATTCCGTCTGCGTTAATATTACCAAAAGCATCAATCCCATCTTTTAATTCACAAAAATTGGTAAACTTCATACTATTAAGCACGCTGGCATGAATTATTGTATCGTTGGGCGCGGCATCAATCACATGTTTGGCAACATAATAATTTGAATACTTATCTATGTTGTTATGGCGAGTCGCCGCTATTTGTTTCCACAAAAACAAATACTGTTTATCATTACTATCGCCCTTGTTAGCCAAATTTGCAAAGAAATCGTAAGGCTTGCATTCAAATATTGTAGTTAAATTCTTAGTTGAATCAAAAACTCTTCCTTCATCGTTAATATCCCAATGTTCAATCTTATCACCATAATAGGTACCCATTAAATCAGAATAAACTTTTGAACCATAAGTAATAATTAAATCTGGCCTCAATTTGTTCACCTCTTCCAAATTAAAAGTCTGACCTATAAGCGGACTTAAAATAAAGTCTTCACCTCGAACATTTGAAAAGCTATCGTAAGTCACAACCACGTTATATCTATTGGAGAATTTTGATAGTGCCTTGGATAATTGTACATTGTCATAATAATATTGTCCGCAAAGGACTAATATCTTTTTCTTTGAACACAATTTTTTTGAAATTGTTTCCCAATTAGGTGTAATAACACGGTCTATCTTACGGGTGACGGGGAGTTCTTTCTCGTTAAATTCCGCCAATGTTGCAATATTAACCGGCTCAAGAAAATTAATCTGCACAGGTCCTTTTCGATGATGGTTCACCTCTAATAAAGCCTCATTGACACATCTATTACAATACCAGTAGTCATCACTATTATTTACAACAGGTACATCAACAGCATAGCACCTATATGGCTTATACATATCAACCTGATAGATGCACTGACTAATACCATGATACATCCTGTATCTTGCCTTGTCCGAAGTCAAGGCTATTAATTGTACGCCTCTCTCATAGGCCTCCTGCATGGCTGGCATATAATTACATGATGCCGTTGATGATGTACAGGTCACACACACTGGTTTATCAAGAGCCTCTGATAAACCCAAAGCAAAATAACCTGCACTCCTTTCATCAACTACAGAGTAGCATTTGAAGAAAGGGTCCATTTCAACACAATGGACCAAAGGTACATGTCTGGTCCCAGGTGATATTACAAAATAACGAATATCATTCTGTTTAAGCAATGAGATAATTATTTGTACAGCTTTTATATCAGTATTCATCTTTAAAATATTACGATTGTTGGATTATTAAAACTTAACAACTCTGATATTGATGCGTCTTCAAACTTTACCACAGAAATATGATTGCTCTCAATCCACCCTTGATACTTTTCAAAATTGAAATTATCTGTTTTATGAATAAAGGCCAAAAAAATTTGGGGGAAATCTCTCAGATAGAAAACATTCGACTCATAATTCAATAAAACATCAGGCATACACATTACCGCTGTTTTACCACCAATCAAATAGCCAATATATTTTGATAAAACACCATATTTGTGCTCTGGTGTTATATTTATAATATTTTTTGATGATCTCTGCTCAGAATTATAACAGAAAACCTTTTCGGCAAAGCCATTTTCTTTCAGCAAATCAATTATCTTATCATAAGAATAACAACTATCGACTTCAAAGTTTTCTCTGATTCTGATTAAACATGGACCATTTTTACCCAACAATTCCGTTTCTTTATCATTGAAATCATTCATAGTTTCTATCAAATATACACCATCGAGACACCTATCCAAATATTCAACCGCCTGATATTTTTTTGAATTATAAGATACCAGAATCAAAGGAATTCGTTGCATCCAAGCTTCAATTAATGCTGTATAGCAGCTGGAAATATGACTTTCATTGACCAACACTACAATTTTTGAACATAGCATTTTACTTTCTCCGAAAGCAAAAAACGTTGCACTTCGGACATCTTCTAATAAAAATGCGTTCTCTTGTCCGAAAATCGAAGCTGCAATATTGGATATATAAGGTTCGGAAAATACAACCTTTGTCAATCCTTTTTCCTTTAACTTTAATAATACTTCGTTTAACATTATAAATAATCTATTTAATTATTACATGATATTGATAATACTAATGGTTGTTGGGTAATCCGCTGGGAATTGAACCATATTTGAGAGACCAACGGAACTGCCCACGCCCATTATTTAGGGGGGCTTTCAAGGCTGTGCGGAAACCTTCATGCCCCCATGCGTTACCAGCTGCGCGTCAAGACCAGAAAACGCATTTTATTCAAATTTATAATTTACATCCTCATGATATAACAATCCAGAACCTCCTGTCATATATAACACGTCACCTACAACCATCCTACACATATTGCTTACAAGAATCACTGCCATCTCAGCAATTTCTTCTGCGGTAGCATATCTTTTTGTCAATACATAAGGATTTGATAGGTTATCATTTGAATCATTTTTATTTAGCATTGGCGTTGCAGTTAAACCAGGTGCAATTCCATTGACAACGATTCCATAAGGTATTAGCATTCTAGCCAACCCTTCAGTCAAACCCCTAACAGCCCACTTTGACATTGTGTACACAGAATTTGCAGGGCGCAAACTAGAACTGGAACAAACATTAAGTATATTACCCTGTATTTTATTGGACACCATATAACGTCCAACAATACGTGAAAGGAAGAAAACACCTTTCATGTTTGTATTTACAATCGAATCAAAATCTGTTTCTGTACAATCATTTATATGCCCACCCGTTAGTCCTGCATTATTGACTAAAATATCGACTTTCCCTATTTTTTTTGAAACTTCCTGAAAAGCTCTTTCCAAATTTGCAATATTGGTTATATCCATCTCTTGACCATACACCCTATGTACATAATCAGCATTCACGGAACATATCTTCGATATTGCATCATCAATTCTTTTTTGAGACCTACCTGTTATCAAAACCTCGGCACCCGCTTTTAGAAAACTGATTGCAATTTGATATCCTATACCACTAGTTCCTCCTGTAATAATTGCTTTTCTTCCATCTAACAAGCAATTGGGGGCCAATACAGAAATATCAGCTTTTACTATTTTGGGAGGACAAATATGGCTTATTAGCCTCCTTAGTATCTTTTTCATACTATAATTGTTTAAGATTTATTAAACTTGAATTAAATAATCTCTGAACACGCTTTTGTTTACTTGCTTTTAGCTCAAAGTAAGGTTTTGCCTGTGCATAAAGACAGAATCCCCTATTTTTGGTCTAAACAATTTCCACTTTTACTACAACTTTCTTTACCTTCACCGGCTTATCGACACATAACTGAGGCATGTGCGCGTCTTGAGGATAGTAGATTGCAAAAAAACATTGCCGATTATCATCTCCTGGAGTATATTGTCAGCAGCATAGAAAGCAGCATCCATTTCCTCTCTATAAGGTTTTGTTTCTTTCAACCTCACAATAGGCGAACAACATACCTTTTCCTCCCCTTTCAGCACGCATTGGATGTCAATGAAGCGTTTGTGCGCCTCGTAGCCGTATTCATTCTCTCTTTTCGTTTCATACTCCGACACAATAACCTTCACCCGAGAATTGAGCAAATAAGTCCCATTTTCAATGGTCAGTATTTGCCTGCTTCAAAAATAACAGCCCTGTGTGGATGTCAGGTGAGAGGCCTTTGTATATATCTATGTTTTCTAAATTATCGTAAACCATCTTCTTTTTGCTTTAATCAAGGGCATGCCCGCTGGGAATTGAACCATATTTAAGAGACCTGCGGGTTGTTCCTGCCACTTTTAGGTTGGGGCGGTGTGGGCTGTGCGGAAGACCCTCCTGCCCCGTCAGCATCGCTGGCTGCGCGTAAAGACCAGAGACGCTTTGCTCTATGTATGATGTTAGTTGATTGATGCGTTTTTTACTGCCGGTTCCTTTCCTTTTATGGCTTATTATACTTTGATTTTCCATGACAATTGGTAAATGTTTTTCCGCTGCCACATTCACACTTATCTTGTTGTATATGATGAGCCACCTTCGCATTATGAGCCTTTAGGCATTTGTTGAACAAATCAATTTCTTCTACATAGTTTACTGTTTCCAAGGATGGCTCGCGGAATGTGAGAACTGTATGCCCATTATAATTCGTAATAGTCAAATCACTTTGGGGCATCACATCCATTCCAACAATAACATCATGGCCTGTATTCTGCATTGGAAGCTCTGCAACTCGCAAATACGGGATAATAAAATTCCCCATTATCAACTGCACGCTAAAAACCTTTGCTGGGAAAGGCTGGTTGTTTGCCCCAGTAATATTTGTACTACCATCGGGCATAAGACCCAATTTGGCCACAAGGCTCTGTGAAATACAGGTGATCTGAGCCCCTGTATCCCATAATGCTGTTATGTTCTGAGTTACACCAGTCAACGAAGCCTGCGGCACTGTAACAGCGCACGTAATAAGAAGCTGATTAACGACCCCTGGATAAGGGTATGTATATCCTGTAATCATACTATTGCCACAATAGGATTAATAACATGAACTGCATTTATTGCAGATCTCGAACACTCTTTCAACAAGAAATTACCATAGCCAAATTCCTTTAAGCCATATTCGTATCCTGACTTAAAGTCATCAAATGCAGTAATATCTTTATTTTCGGAGATCAACACGATCTTACCATCATACTTTTCCAACAGCTCATCAACATGAGCATCAAAGTATTCAAGTAACTCGTCAATTAATTGTGCCATATTAGTTGTCTTTTTTGCGGCATGGTCGCATGTTAACTGTTAATTCGGTTTCGCTTCTTAGTTTCAAGTTTCAGTTTTCAAGATTCAGGTTCAAGGAGATTCCGCATCGAGTGCGGAATGAGGTTAGCCGTAGTATTCCTTATACCACTCGGCAAACTTCCTTAATCCTTCTCTCAATGTAATCTTCGGAGTGAAACCAAAGTCGCGTTCCAAGGCCGTGGCATCAGCGTAGGTAGTGGGCACATCACCCGGCTGCATGGGCACCAGCTGCTTGTGGGCTTCGAAATCGTAATCCTGCGGCAGCACACCGGCACGGAGCAGCTCCTCCTGAAGGGTCTGCACAAAGTCGAGCAGGTTCTCGGGCTGGCCGCCACCAATGTTATACACCGCATACGGCGGTATCGGCAGGCCGTCTTCGCCATTGCACTTTTCGGGGGCACGGGCCATCACGCGCACGATGCCTTCCACAATGTCGTCAACGTATGTGAAGTCGCGGCGGCAGTTGCCGTAATTATAGATCTGAATGGTCTCACCACGCAGCAGCTTGTTGGTGAAGC
>JAEEGL011500147.1_pt1 | contig 36057 bp, 31 predicted proteins | sample 9134231 | NCBI WGS metagenome assembly JAEEGL01 (sample SAMN16246548, study PRJNA631951) | gut metagenome | biome: gut microbiome; feature: rumen; material: fiber-attached | host: Bos | place: Iran: Karaj | collected 2018-10
GGAAGGTTTGGGTGTGTTCACGCCAACGCAGATTGATTTTCCAAAGCAGATCACTTTCGGAAAGCACGTGTTTATCAACCACAACTTTACCGCCATGTCCATCGGTGGGATCGAATTAGGCGACAATGTCCAGATCGGACCGCATGTGGCCATCGTGACAGATAATCATGACCTGACGAACCGTTACGTACTCAAATGCCGGAAAGTTGTGATCGGAAACAACGTCTGGATCGGTGCGGGCGTCAGCATCATGCCAGGAGTCCATGTGGGAGACAATGCCGTGATTGCAGGCGGCGCGGTCGTCACAAAGGACGTTCCGGCAGATACCATCGTCGGCGGAAATCCCGCAAAAGTCATCCGACAGCTGAATGAGGCTTAAGTCATGAAGAAAGCATTGCCGCTGATAACCATGTTTGCAGCAGTACTGCTGCTGAGCGCCTGCAGCACACAAAAGGACGAAACAGGTTCAGCGGCACTGGTACAGAGCACAGAGAAAGCGGCAGCAGCAAAGACTGCGGAAGGAGATCCGGAATTCATGGGATATGATTTTATGCAAGGCGAGGAGGTCAAAAAGAATGCCAAGCAACAATAGTAAGTACCCAGGCATAGAGGTGGTGTTGCGAGAAAACTGTATCTCTCGTTTGGATTTCAGGATCATTTGAAAGAGGACCCGGGTTCCTCATCGTCAGTTGTCTTTACTTTTTTAGAATAATTCGCGAAAATCTTTACTTTTCTAAGCGTTTGTGGTACAAATAAGTAAAGATGGAAGAGAGAAACCGATATGTATTCATACAAGGGTCTTGAGACAAAACTGAAGGAGCGGGGCATCGGAAGGTCGGACTTGACGAAAATGCTCGGGATCTCGTCCCGAACGATCGCCAAGATCGCCAAAGGTGAGAAATTATCACGAACCGTGATGGGAAAACTTGCCGCCTTTTTCGCATGCACGCCGGAAGATCTCGTCTGCGAGCGCTCAAACAATCCTATTCTGCAGGTTCTGCGCGAGGAAAAGAGAGCGAAGATCTCGGGCGGTTTGTATCACGAGCTGCAGGTGCTTATGACATATAATTCCAATCATATTGAGGGAAGCCGATTAACTGAGGATCAGACGCGGCTGATCTTTGAAACGAACACATTGAATGTCGGTGACGGCGTACCGGTTGACGACGTTCTTGAAACGGTGCACCATTTTCGCGCCATTGATTATGTAATCGACTGCGCCGACGAGACGCTCTCGGAAGAGATCATCAAAAAATTGCATGGTATTCTGAAACATGACACAAAAGATTCCACGCTTGAATGGTTCGCCGTGGGCGATTATAAAAAACGCCCGAACGTCGTAGGCGGCCGGGAGACGGTTAAGCCGAAGGACGTGCCTCAGTGCATGAAAAATCTTCTGGACGATTACAACGGCAAATCAGAAATCTCCGTGGAAGACATTATTGCTTTTCACGCGGCTTTTGAAATGATCCATCCGTTTCAGGATGGAAACGGTCGCGTCGGACGGCTCATCGCGCTGAAAGAGTGCCTGCGTTACAATATCGTTCCATTCCTGATTGAGGACAGCAAAAAAGCGTTTTACTATCGCGGACTGTCAGAGTGGGACAATGAAAAAGGATACCTGATCGATACCTGTCTTGATGGGCAGGACACATTCAGGCATCTTCTGAAAGCATTTGAGATCGGACAGGATTGATGAACCGAAGCGGACGCGCGGGGAATCCTGCTCCAGCGTGGAATCATTCTGACAGAGAAGGGAGGACCTCATGAGGACAGGATTTGCAGAAGTGCGGTTGGATGATTGCTGCGATTTCCGCATGGGCGGAACGTTTACGTTTTATACGAGTTCACAGATGGAGTTTCATACGCCGCTGTTCGCGTCCGCATGGGCGGTGGAGGCCGGGGAAAACAGTTTCATCTGGGTCTCGGCGGACATTGCCAGGTTCGCGGAATCGGATGCGGATCTCATCCGGAAGGAGATTTCCGAAAGGACCCCCGTTCCGTTTGATCACGTGCTGATCAGCGCAACGCATACGCACACCGGTCCGACCGCGCGGCCGAGCATTTCTCCATATTTCCCGAAAACCGATCTTTCCTACTTTGAAAAGTTCGGGGCGCGGATCGCGGAAGCCGGCGTCAAGGCATGGGAAAACATCCAAGACGCCTTCCTTTCCTACGGGCACGCGGATGAGTGGAAATGTGTCCACAACCGCCGGTATTTCATGGAGTCCGGCGAGAGCATGATGGAGCCGGGCGGTCCGGAATTCCCGGGAAGGCTCATGAAGGAAGGACCCGAAGATCCCGAACTGCAGGTGATCTGGTTCTATAAAGAAGCGGAATACGACGTTAATACCATCAACAAACCGCTGGCGGTGATCGTCAATTATTCGTCGCATCCGTCGGAACTGTACGCTTTGGAGTTCGTTTCCGCCGATTTCCCCGGCGTGCTTCGCCGGAATCTGAAGGCCGTTTACGGAGATATTCCGGTTTTGTACCTGCAGGGGTATTGCGGCAATTTAACGCCCAGGGACCACGAAAACGACGCCTCGTGGGGGCATTTCATCGACGGAACTGAGCGGGTCGGCACCGTATTGACGGGTGACGTGCTGCGCATCATGTCGCTGACAAGGGAGCGTTCCGACGTTTCCGACATCCGGATCCTGACTCAAAAATGCCGGCTGAACCTTCGCGACGTCTCGGAAGAGGACGTGAAAAAGAGCGATGAAGTGTTTGCATTGCTGGATTCGGACCGCGCCGCGTTCGATGCCCTCGACGTGAAGGACAAGGCCTACGCGAACAAGATCCGGAACCTCATTGACAAGCGGAAACTCGGCACGTACGAGGACGTGCCGGTCAGCGTCGTCAAACTCGACGATCTGATTTTCCTCGCCCATCCCGCGGAATTGTTCTGCGAATACCAGCTCGACATGAAGAAGCGCCTCGGCCCGAAGACCGTCGGCGTGGAACTCACAAACGGCGGCATCTGCTACGTTGGGACGAAGCAGGCGTATCTGCTCGGCGGGTACGAGATCAACGCCGGTTTTTATACGGCGGAAGCCGGATCTGTTATTGAGGAGAGCCTGATCCGGATGGCGGGCGAGATCGGAAGGAAGGAGTTGCCGAAGAAGCCCTTCAGCGAGGCGGACCAATAATGGTTTATTATTTTTGCACAACCGAATCGGAGGGAAAAGTTTATACGGTCATCCCTGAATGTTCCGATGCAGTCGAATGGCGCCCGGGGCCAGATGAGACGGTATCGTCTGTTGACGTGCTCATTGAAACAGGAATTACCGAAACTGAGGTCGGCTTGGAGTTCAAGTGCCCAGCAACCTTGGCTGAGATGAAACTGTATGTAAAAAAGGATCATTTGTGTCTTTTCAATGGGGAAGAGGTTTACAAACTACCTCTCGGGCAAGCGGTTGGAATACGGAAACTCAATCAGGGAATTCCGGTAGAAGGATGGAACAAGACTGCGCCACCCACCGCCCGAGTCTTTCAAAAAGACGGATTGATGCTTTGGAACGGATCATGCATTGGATTGCGGTTTTTCTATGCGTTGGAAATACTGCTCAAAGGAGAGACTATCCGCCTTATGTTTCCGTCCTATGAATTAAACAAATTTCGGAATATGACATCCTTTTCGTTTTCGACTGAGAGTGATCATCGGATTGACAATAAGATTCGACCGAAATATTATTGGAATCTTCCAAAGAATGCGGTTTTCTTTTTTACACATGAGTCAGATGTTTCGTTCCGGACACAGCATCCGGTTGCCTTTATCGTGTTGATGGGCATAGGATTGTTGCTTTTATTTCTTCCAATGGCATTATTCTTTTTGTTCGAAGCAATGACTTTCCCTCCCGGAAGACAGAATTTTATGGTTCCTTACGGAGCGATTTTGGGTTGCATAGGGGCAGTGCTCGCGGGAGTTGGTCTTTTTAATCTGGTGGCCGCGTGGGTGCGGCAATATTTGGGGCATTGGGTGACGATTGCGTGTCTTGCCATTGGAGGCGGAATGGTTGCGCTTTCCATATGGTTACAGTTCCTCTATGCTGTCTGAAAAACTGACTGCGGGGGAAATTGGCGTTTTAGGAGGAATGACTCATATGAGAAACCATGAAGTTACGACAGTTCAGCCGCTGCTTGACGAAAAAGGGAACCTGCGCGAACCGGGGTGGTCCCGGAAGATCGTGCAGCAGTACGACCGGAAGGCGATCAAGGCGAGCGCGTTCCGCATCAAGGAATGGGACTACTACCTGGTGATGGGGCAGGGTTTTGCCGGCGCGTTTACGATTTCCGACGACGGATACATCGGCCTGCAGTCGGTGTCGCTCTTGACGTTCGGCAATGAGCCGTGGGAGCATACGGAAACGGTGCTCAATGCATTTCCGATGGGGAAACTGAAGCTTCCTTCCGATTCGTCGACCGGGGACACCTCGTACAGCGACAAGCGGCTGCAGATGAAGTTCTCCCCGAAAGACGGGGTGCGGCGGATCACCTGCCATTTCGAGCGGTTCTGCAATGACAAGCCGTTTGACTGCGACATTACGCTCGCGCAGTCGGACATGGATTCGATGGTCATTGCCACGCCGTGGGACAAAAAGCACCACTTTTATTACAACCAGAAAATCAACTGCATGCGTGCTTCCGGGTATATGGAGTACGACGGCAAGCGGTATGAATTTGATCCGAAAACGGATTTCGGGACGTTAGACTGGGGCCGCGGCGTCTGGACTTATGACAATACCTGGTACTGGGGAAGCGGCAATGCAGACGTTGACGGACATGCGTTCGGCTTCAATATCGGCTACGGCTTCGGAAACACGGTTGCCGCCACCGAAAACGTGCTCTTTTACGACGGGAAGGTGCACAAATTGGACGACGTGACCTTCCACATTCCGGAAAGCAGCTACATGGATCCGTGGAAGTTTTCTTCTTCGGACGGGCGGCTTGAAATGGATTTCGTACCGGTGCTGGACCGCGCCGCGAATCTCGATTACAAGATCATCGTATCCGACCAGCATCAGGTGTTCGGACGCATGAGCGGAAAGGCGATCCTGGACGACGGGACGGAAATTCAGATCTGCGACGTCATGTGCTTTGCCGAAAAGGTACACAATAAGTATTGACGGCACAGAAGCGGATAAAAAAGAGGTGGACGGAAATGCTGTCGGTGTATCAGGGAAAGAACGTAAGGATCACGACGGAAGACGGTGCGGTATTCACCGGCCGGGCGGAGACGTATCCTTCGGGCTACGGACTTCATGAATTCGGCGTGGAGGAGGAATGCATCGAGGTGGACGGGGTGACTGTCTTTCAATCGGACGTTCAGACCGTCGAAGTGATCGACGAAGAAAACGGGTGTGTTTCCGAGGCGGAACGGGACGCCCTGATGGGAGATCTTCTCGAGGGACCGTATTATCTCGCGGACATTCTTCCGCGTCAGGTGCCGAAGGATTCAAAAGGACAATACTTTTCCGTCGACCGCTATTTCAGAGCGCCCGGCCGCTATCAGGCACTCCGGACGAGGTTTCTTGAGATCCTGCTGCGGCTGAATTGCTTCTTTGACATGGAAGCGACCTTCGACTCCTGCGAAACGTGGGAGCGGAATCCCGACCCGGAGAAACTCGTGGAACGGGCGGCGGAAACGGATCGGTTTGTCCGGTTTCTGTTCATTGCCGGGGAAACCATGATCGATCTCGACACGATGGACACGTATATGACGGTGTATTCAAAGAAACCGGAAATCCTGGCAATGATCCGTGAACTGGTCACGGCTTCCGGCCTGTTTTTCCGGCAGGGCGAATGACGCCGGCTTCTATCGGAGCGCAGACGTGACAAGGAGGAAATCAGGGTGAATTATTCGGACAAACTGGAAGGATTCTGGGAAGAAGGATATCATTATTATCTCGAGTTCCGGCAGGACCGGCTGACGGTGCGGAATTACCGCCGGGAAGTGGTTTTTGAAACGAAGGTGTCCTACGATGCCGATGCGCTGGAGAAGGGCATTCGCATGGTCATTCACCTCGATTACAACGTGCTTTCCCGGGACGCGGGCGGCGGCATGATGATGGAGATCCGCGAGCTCTCGTACGATAACGGCGAGCTGGATATGCTCGAGTATTACACGATCATGGGCGAGAAGCGGTACCGTCTGAAAAAGGTGGATCACGGACCGTTTGATCACATTTTGATCCGGGACGGGGAGATCCTGCCGAAGATCCAGGGCGTCTGGAAGGAATGGCGGGCGTCCGGAACCGGCGAGGATCTGGTGATCCGCGGAAACACGTTGAACTGGGGCTTTTTCGGCGGCGGCGAGTTCCATGCGGTAAGTTATACGTATGCGCCGGACCGGGTGCGTCTCGTGCCCGCGAATCTCATTGACGGGAATTTCCGGGGATTCACCGAGATCGAAGTGGGGGACCGGACGCTGACCACGAGAATGATCATATACGACGCCTCCGTGCCGCTCACGGTCTTCTACCGGGAGGGGACACTGGATGAGATCGAGATCCCGCCGGCGGCGCGGGAACCGATGCGGAATACGATGATTTACGAGCCGTTAAGGAAGCCGGAATCGTTTCGCACGATTGGCGGTCCGAAAATCGGCGGGGAGGGAGCACAATGAATCTTCGCGTAGCGACACACAACATTTGTCACATGGGAAAAAACCCCATTGACCGGACGGAGCTGTTTCCGGACAAAACGTACCGGAACGGCTATGAGGCCGACATGGTGGACCTGATGAAGCGGAACTGGAAGCAGGTGTACGAGAGCTTCACGGCGGACCTCATCGGCCTGCAGGAGGTCCATATGTGGTTTGACCTGGCCTCGACGATCCGGACGGAGGATCAGGTGTTCAGGCCCTTCGGCTATGAATTGTTCCATCAGGACACCGGGCTTGCGGTCGCTTCCCGGTTCCCGCTGGTGCAGGAGGTCGAGACGAGATTCGAGCCCGTCTCGAAACGCCGCTGGCAGAAGTTCCGCCTGAACGTAAACGGCCGGGAGATCGCGATCTTCAATACGCATCCGACGCCCAGGGACGCGGAGATCCGCCAGAAAGAATACGGGATCCTGATCGATGAGTTCCGGAAAGAGGAGTGTTTCCTCGCGTTCGGCGATTTCAATGCGAAGACGGCCGACGAATATGAGATTTTCCGGGAAGCGGGCTTTCCGATGGCCAATGACGGGATCGCGACGGTGGAGAACGGCAGCATGTGTGATAACATCATCGTCTCCCCGAACGTGAAATTCGAGCGCGTGGACGTGTACGATCCGGAGTTTTCCCTTTCCGATCATGCCGTGCTGTATGCGGAAGTGCTGATATGAAAGAACTGACCAAAGAAACCATGCGCTGTTTCGCCGAGATCGATCTCAGCGCGATGGTGCACAATCTGAACGTCGCGAAGACGATGACCGGCCGGAAGGTCATGGCGGTGATCAAGGGCGATGCCCACGGTCACGGCGCAGTGAAGTGCGGCCTTGCATTGGAGGCGCACGGCTGCGACGCGTTCGCGGTGGCCTGCCTCGAGGAGGGCATCGAACTCCGGCAGGCCGGGATCCGCGTTCCGGTCCTCATTCTCGGCTGGACGCCGGCGGAATTCGCTATGGACCTGGCGGACAATGACCTGACGCAGAGCATTCTGGACGAGGCCTATGCGGAAGAGCTTTCCGCTGCATTGACGGATTCGGGGCGGACCGTGAACGTCCACGTGAAGCTGGACACCGGAATGTCCCGTACAGGCATCTATTCGCAGGCAAATCACCGCGCGGCGGCCGAAGCCGTATTTCGTATCTCGCGGTTGCCCGGACTTCATTTGACCGGCATTTTTACGCATTACGCGGCGGCTGACGTTCCGGCGAAGAACGACTACACCGCGTGGCAATTGGGAAACTATAAAAAGGTGCTTTCCGAACTTGATTCTCTCGGATTCCGGGGAGAGATCGTCCGGCACGCTTCAAACAGCGCGGCGGTCCTGTTCCATCCGGAAACTTATTTTGACATGGTGCGAATGGGCGTCATGGTCTACGGTTTCTATCCGGACGACCGGTTCCGCCCGGACGGACCGCTCCGGCAGGCGCTTTCGCTGAAGGCGAGAGTCATTGAACTCCGGGAATTGCCCGCCGGAACGAGCGTAAGTTACGGCTGCACGTTCGTGACGGACCGTCCGACGACCGTGGCCGTCGTGTCTGCGGGGTATGCGGACGCCTATCCGAGAGCCCTCAGCAACAAAGGCGCCTATGCGGTGATCGCGGGAGAGCGCTGTCCGCAGATCGGACGGGTCTGCATGGACCTCTCAATGTTCGACGTGACCGGAAAAAACGTCAAACGCGGAGACGAGGTGATCCTGTACGGACGCGGCGGCATGCCGCTCGAAGAAATCGCGGCACTCGCCGGAACCATTAATTGCGAGCCGACGAGTCTGTTAACGAAGCGGGTGCACAAGGTGTATCTGGAACCGGAAGCGCAGTGAGGAAAAAATGGACATTCTCATTCTGAATGCAAAAATCATTGACGGCAGCGGAAAAACGGCGTATCAGGGCCGTGTCGGAATCGACGGCGGGAAGATCTGCCTCGAAAACCTGCCCGAAACGGCGGAGCAGGTGATCGACGCAGCGGGGCTGACCCTGGCACCCGGCTTCATTGACTGTCATTCGCACGGAGACCGCATCCTGGGGCTGGAGTTCGGCGATCTCTGCAAGCTGAACCACGGCGTCACGACGCAGCTCGCGGGACAGTGCGGGAATTCTCAGGTGCCGGAATCGGAGGCCTACCGTCAGGCGCGGGACGGCGCCGGGACGTCATGGAAGCGTTGCTGGTCTTCGTATGCGGATCACGTCGACACCTTGCCCATGGCGCTGAACACGGCCCTGTTTGTCGGCTTTAATACGATCCGGATCGCGGTCATGGGGTACACCGACCGGAAACCGACGGCGGATGAGGTCCGGGCAATGCAGGATCTTCTCATTGACGCGATGGAGCACGGCGCGCTCGGCATGTCGAGCGGCCTCGCCTACATTCCGGGGACCTATACGGACACGGACGACGTTGTGGAGATCGCGAAAGTGATGGCAAAGTACGGCGGCATTTACACGACGCATATGCGGAACGAATCCTTCGATCTTGTGAATTCCGTGAAGGAAGCGGTCGAGATCGGGCGGAAGGCCGGCGTCGCGGTCAACATCTCGCATTTCAAAGCCATGGGGCGGTCGAACTGGGGGAGCGTCGGAGAAGCCATTGCCGTCATCGAAGAAGCGAGGGCGGAAGGACTGCAGGTCACGGTCGACCAATACCCGTACAATTGCAGCATGACGCAGCTTTATCCCTGCATGCCGCCGTGGTACTTTACCGAAGGTGTCGGCAAGGTCGTGGAACTTTTGAAGGATCCGGCCGTGCGCGAAAAGATCCGCCGCGAGATGGAGGATCCCGCGACGCCGTATGAAAACCTGTACTTAAACGCCGGCGGATTCGGCGGGATCACGGCCTGCGGTGCGCCGGCCACTCCGGAGGCAGAAGGAAAGACGATCGAGGAACTGGCGGCGCTTTGGGGAAAAGAGCCGTTCGACGCGTTCTTCGACCTGCTCATTGCCAATCGGGGCATCGTCCCGGCAGTGTATCATTCGATCGGCGACGAGGACATTCTGAAGATCATTCAGCTGCCCTATGCGATGGTGGGGAGCGACGGCGTCGTCCGTTCGGCGACGGAAAAGGTTCATCCGCGCGGCTGGGGCGCGATGGTCCGGGCGATCAATCTCTTTACGAAAGAGCACCCGGTCCTGTCGCTCGAGGCCTTGATCCGAAAAATGACGGGACTTCCGGCGGACGTCTACCGACTGGAAGGGAAAGGATATATCCAGGAGGGTTACGACGCGGACCTCGTGCTGTTCGATTACGACCGGCTCGAAGATCGCTCGACTTATCAGGATCCGACTGCGCTCGCCGGCGGCGTGAAAGCGGTATTCGTGAACGGAAAGATCGTATATCAGGACGGGGCAATGACCGGCGAACGGCCGGGAAAGCTGATCCGGAGACGCAGGTGAAAAGGAGAAAGCGAAATATGTACGTGGTTCATCATTACAACGTGTATTACAAGGACAAGATCATCGGCGTTTTTTATATCTTCAATTCGGGGGCGACTGAATACTCCCCGTCAAGCTGGATCTCGATCGATTTTAAAGAGGAGAAGGACATTCCCAAACCGCTGACCGTCGGGAAGACTTCAAAGACGGCGATCCCGTATTTTGAGAATATCCTTCAGGAAGAGCACCGGGTGCCCGGGTTAAGAAAACACATCTATACGTGCGGACCGGTCCGGATGGAGGAGGTTCCGAAGGGAGTCGACAGCTTTTCCGTATTTCGGGCCGGGGCGGACAAACGCGATCCCGATTATTCCGGCAAGGATCATTCGGCGCCGCATTACGAAGGCGAGCATACCCCGAAAGGCATGCGGGAATGGGCGAATCATTACTGTTTCAACAAAATGAGCGACGGCACTTTTGAGGCGGAGCTGGACGAAGCCTGGTGGTGGGGCGGCAGCCACAACGACGGCGGCACCATTCACACCCCGATCCCGGAAGAGTGGCAGGATCTCACGTACGACGAGTTTCTGGAACGCGTCGTGACGCTTTCCTCCGCCGCGCATTACGGGTTCACGGCGAAAGATCTGAAAGAGAAAAAGGGGCTGAAAGAGTTCTTTGGCTTTTAACGGCCGGCGGGGTCGGTTGGTTCGTCCTTTTGCAGCCCTGCCATGATCCGGTCGTAGAGCGTCGGGACCGTGATCTGATGATCTCCGGTGAAATGCCAGCCTAAGCCGCCCCGGCTCGTCGGCCGGTTGACAATGTTCTTTCGCGGCCGGTAGTAATAGTTCGGATCGTCGTAGCCGATCCTAGAGCGGTAGTTACCGAGGTCAATGAGATCGAAGTTCGCCGTCGTGATGTGAAACGTCGGATAGCCTAAGTTCCGGACGATCGAGAGCGCCTTCAGGAAGACTTCCGCGCCGATGACCGCCGAACCGAAATTCATGAATACACCGCCATCGAGGTCTGCGACAGAGGCGCAGACCTTTTTAAAATCTGTGCCGGTCGTCGCGCCGATCGCGCCGAAATCCGCCGCCGGGTGCTGGTGGATGATGTCCGTGCCGATCGCGACGTGGTAAGTCACGGGGATATTCAGAAGATAGGCCTGATAGAGCACGCAGTCGTCCCGGTACGGGAACCGGTCCGGATGTTCGTCGACGTACCGTCCGAGCGCCTCGCCGTAGCCAAGCCCGTCCCGGGCACCCTCCCGGATCGCTTCATTCATCCAGCGTCCGGTCTGTTCCCACATGCCGAACGACCCGTCCTCGATCGCGGTCGGCACGTCCTCGCTCGTTCCGCCGAGGTACGCGAGCTCGAAATCGTGGATCGAGCCGGCACCGTTCGACATGAGGTGCGTGATGATCCCCGCTTTCATCAGGGCAATGAGATAGCGCGAGAGCCGGTTTTTGATGACGTGCGCGCCGTAACTGAAGATCACGGGACGCCCGTTTTCTCTTGCGTTCAGGATCCGCCGGACGAGTTCGTCGAACCCCTCGGCGTCATAGTCTTCATGGGGCGTCACTCCGGGCGTCATCAGGTTTTCGATCGTGACGAGATTCTTCCGGTCGTGCGCATCGTAGGTGATGAGGCGGCCCGTCTCCAGAACTCTGGAGCGTCCTTCCCCGACGAAAACGCCACGCGGGCCGGACGGCGAGAACCACTCGAGGATCTCCTGCCGGTTCCGGAAAGAATCCGTGATCGCGGTCGCGCCGGCCTTGTGCAGCCGCGTTAATTTCGCGGCATTCATGCCGTACAGGTGCGCTTCGTCGCTTGCGACCCCGAGCGTCAATGCCCCCGCCTCTTCCCCGAGCCGGATCTCAACCGGTCCGTCGCCGACGACGAGGATGCCCTCGGAGTCGCCGGCTTCGGCAATGAGCCGCTGCAGCGTCGTTTTTTTGGAGCAATCCTCACTCATCGGCTTCGCGCCGGCGATCTCGTCAAAAAACTTGGCCACGCCGAGTGCATCCGCCTCGTTTTGCACGTCCGCCTCATCGGTGCCGCTTGCGGCAAAGAGGCGGAGTCCCATCCCTTTCAGCGCTTCCAGAAACTCCCGCGCGCCGGACATGAGATACCGCTCCGGATGAAGACGCGCATCTTCACGGCGGAGAGAAACGTTTTCCATCAGCCGGTCATTGTATAACTTTTTGTAGTACCAGGGATCCGCCGGGTTTTCGGCACTTGCTTCGTGCGCCTTTTCGGCGAGCCATTTCATCTGCTGAATGGTCTGGATGCCCGTCGATTCGTCGATGTAAGAACGGACTTCCGCCCGCCGGGCTTCTCCCAGGTATTCGACCATGAGCGGTTCCATCACCTGTTCCCAGCCCGCGCGGAGCGTGGAGATCGTCCCGTCGAAATCAAAGACGACCGTATGTATCTTCCGGGGGATGTGACCCTTAATGATGAGCATGTTATTTCTCCGTGAGCTGCAGGATCTCCTCCGGTGATGCCGTGCCGGTGGTCCCGAGCTTTTTGACCGTGACGGCGGAAGCGTAGGCAGCGAAGGACAGGGCGTCTTCCGGCTTTGTGCCTGCGGCCATTGCCAACGAGAATGCCGAAAGGAAGCAGTCCCCGGCGCCGACGATGTCGACCGGAGGATCGACCGGAACGGCCTTTCCGAATACCGCCTCTTTCTCGTCGTAATAGACCGCACCGTGGCTGCCGAGCGTCAGGCAGACCTGAGACGCGCATTTTTCTGAGAGCGCTTTCGCGGCAGGGATCCAGGTTTCCTCGAGCGTGCCTTCAGACAAAGCCGCTTCCGGAAGCGACAAGGCCCGCGCGCATTCGATTTCATTGGGCTTCAAAGTGCAATGCCGGTAGAACCCGATCCGGTTCCGGCTGTCGACGAAGACCGGAAGTCCTTCCGACGCCAGGGCAATGATCCTTTCCCGCACCTTTTCCGTAACGACGCCGAAAGTCATCTGGTCGCTCACGACGAGAACGTCGGCGTCCTTCACCGCATCATTGAGCGCTGAAAGGACCGCGGTTTCCGCTTCTTCCGGAAGCGGCGCATAATTCTCGAAGTCGAGACGTGGATCCTCGGTTTCCTCTTTCGAATAACCGAAGCGCATCGGCTTGATGTAGGCGTTCGTCCGGCAGTCCGGGGAAGTGACGATCCGCGGGGTAAGACCGGGCGTTTCAAAGAGCAGCTTTTGTAAGACGTCTCCCCGCCAGTCATTGCCGGTGACGCCGATCACCTGCAGGTTTTTCGGGACAAGCCCGGCCATGCAGGAAGCCGCATTTCCGCCGGCGCCCGGACTCATCCGTTCCGCGACGACGGGAAGCGGAAAATGCGCGGTCTCGCGGGACAGGCGGCTTTTCGTCATGTCCGCCGACCAGTAGACGTCGAGACAGAGGTCGCCGATGAGCACGGCCCGTACGTTGTTTATGTTTTTCAGGATCTGTTTCGTGTCCACCGTACGCTCCCTCCGGTTCAGCGCTCTTCGAACGTCACCCGGAACGACCGGATCTCAAACGGTTTGAAATCGAAGGAAAAAGTCTTTCCGTCGGTCGGGACCGGCCCGGTTTCGGTTTCCATCAGGTTGCATTCGGTGACGGAAGCGATCGGCAGGTAACTCGTCACGGTTTCCTTTCCGCTGCCGCCGGTCGCCTCGTAGAGCCGGAGAACGTAGCCGTTTCCGTCCTCCGCCTGCTTGAACGTGTCAATGACCATCCGCTCGTCAAAGAGCGTGAAGAAACTGCCGGTTTCCGGAAGCTTGCCCTTTCCGGCGGCAAGATCGACCGGCGCCTCGTTCAGTTCGAGCGCAGCGTAGACCGTGTCTTCGGTCCAGGGACCTTCGTGCGGGAAGAGGGAATACGTGAAATCGTGTTCTCCGCGGTCCGCGGTGCAGTCCGGTTCCATCGGCGCGCGAAGCAGCGTCAGCCGGATCACGTCGCCGTGCGCGTCGTAGCCGTACTTGCAGTCGTTTAAGATGCTGAGACCGTAATCGCTTTCGGAAATGTCCGCCCACTTGTGCGCCATGACTTCGTAGCGCATCGCGTCGTAGGTCGTGTTCCGGTGCGTCGGCCGCGCGATCGCGCCGAACTGGATCTCGTAGGTGGCCTCCCGGGCGTGCACGGCCGGGGCGAAGGCGACCTTTAAGAGTTTCATGTTTTCGTGCCAGTCGACGTGCGTCTTAAAGTCAATGCGGTCAATGTCCGCATAGAGCACGACGTCCTGGGTGAGGCGGCTTCCGCCGAATTCATAGGTAAACCGGACCGACGCCTCGCGGCCTTCCGCTTCGACGACTTCCACCGAAGACGGTGCCGGGAAGGGGAGTTCCCGTCCTTCGTACTCGGGATGGATGTCCCAGGCGGAGAGCTGCAGTTTCGCGATCTCCCCGAACCACTGGAAGGCATTGCCCGGTGCAGCGAAGACTTCGCGCTTCGCCCGCTTGTCAATGAGCGAGGCGATCCGGCCCTTTTTGTCGAAGGTCAGCCGGAAGAACTGATTTTCCATCTTCTTTTCGGTCGCCCGGCAAACGCTCTTCGACGGCGTCACGACCGCGCTCCAGCCAAACGGCGGAAGTTCCCGGATCCCGTCGTCTGCTTCGACGGTGCGCTCCCGGGACAGCGTGTTCAGAACGGCCTTTTTCGGCAATGCGGCTCCGAGTTCCTTCGTGAGCCTGCTTTCCAGTTTCGCCGTGTTTTTCAGAAGTTTCGTGAAGTTCGTGACGGCCGCGCGGTTCACGTGCGTGATCGAGGAACCGGGCAGGCTGTCGTGGAACTGCAGGTGCAAGAGTTCCTTCCAGAGCGCGTCGAGTTCGGCCTTCGGATAAGCCGCGCCGGTGAGCAGCGCGTTCATCGAAGAGAGGATCTCGAGCCGGCGCATCGCAAATTCGCTTCTCCGGTTCAGCTTCTTGATCGCGCCCATCGTCGTGAACGTTCCGCGGTGCCGGTCGAGGTAGAGCTCGTCGTCCCAGACCGGAAGGCCGGCCTTCCGGGCGTCCTCGATCGTCGTGCCCTTCACCGGTTTGTAGACCTCGTCGAGGAAGTCCTCGAACTTGCCCATCCTGACCTTCGGAATGCCGGGCAGGTCCTTGAACCGGCGGCAGCTTTCGAGCATCTTGTATTCCGCGCCGCCGCCCCCGTCGCCGTAGCCGAAGGTGAGATAGCCCTTGTTTGCAAAGGCCTTGTTTTCATTGCAGAGCGTGGTCTCGGCCAGCCTCGTCGGATTCACACGGCCGTTGTAGCCGACGCGCATGAGATACGAACGGATCCGCGTCCCGTCGATGCCCTGCCACAGGAAGAAGGTGTATGGGAAGCGGTAGAGCTCGTTCGTGTACAGTTTGTTCGTGTAAAAGTATTCGATGCCGGACCGGACGAGGATCTGCGGCAATGACGCCGGATAGCCGAAGGAATCCGGCATGTAGAACACGCGCGATTCGCGGCCGAATTTCTCGAGCTGGTAGGCACGCCCGTACAATAACTGCCGGATGATCGACTCGCCGCTCGCAATGTTCGTGTCCATCTCGACCCAGAGATTGCCGATCGGATCGATGTGCCCGTCCTTCACGCGCTCGACGATCTTTTCAAACAGCGCCGGACAATGCTTCTCCATCATCTCGTAGGTGTAAGGCTGCGAGAAAGTGAAGACGTACTCGGGATAGCGGTCGATGAGCTGCAGTGCGTTCAGGAAGGTGTTCTCGACCTTCCGGACCGTGTGCCGCTCCTCCCAGAGCCAGACGATGTCCATGTGCGCGAAACCGCTCACGGTCACCTCGCCCTGATCGTACTTCGGAAGTTTCTTCAATGCGTCGTGGAGCGCCTTCGCGGCCGCCGGGACCGCTTTCCGCATTTCTTCTTTCGATGAGAAGAAGGGAATGAGGTCGTAAGCCGCGCGCATCGCGTTCTGGACGCCTTCGTACAGTGCGTGATCCCGCGCGCCCTGCAGCAGCGCTCTCTGGTCTTCCGGGTGCGTGTAGCGGAAATTCGTCTCGCCGTTCAGCGTCTGATTGACGATCTTTTTGTACGACTCCGCGACGAGCAGCAGGTTCTCGAGGTCGAGCACGAGGCTTTCGGAAACTTCGTCGACCGCGCCGAGAAAAGCGTACTGCATCGTGTAGCGCTGGTGGTTGTCGTCCGCGTAGACGTTATAGCGGCTGCCTTTGTAGAAGTCTTTGTAGTTCAGGTTCGTCTGGATGCTGACGTGATAGACCGTACCGGGCACGCCGGAATCGGTGAGATCGACCCGCGTTCTCGGGAGGACGTTGCCGCGTACGAGTTCGTAGAAGAAGGTCACGCCGCATTTCGGCTCGCCGTTCACCGTGACGAGCGCTTCGCCGCCGAGCGAAAGCTCGAGCACGAGACGTTTTCCCTTCATGCTTTCCGGCACCGTGACGTCCGCCTCGAACCAGCGGGCTTCGTCGTAGCGGATGTCGTAGACCTCGCCGACGTTCATCGTCGTCCAGGGCGTGTAATGCACGTACTTTCCGTATTCGACGTAAGTCGCGGTGCGGCTCTTCCATACGGGCATGTGGACTTTTTCAAAGAAAACGAGCTCTGCGAGCAGGTTTTTCTGCTCCTCCAAAAGCTGGATCTGGCGTTGGTCGATCATGAGAACCCTCCGTGATGTGAAACCGGTTTCGCTGTCTTGTCTTACTCCCAGAACTTGAGCGGCGTGCCGAGTCCTTCGGCCATTGCCTTCTTATAACATCTCGTCGCCAATGCGATGTCCATGATCCCCGCGCCGACGGCATTGAAATAGATGATCTCGTCGTCGTTTTCGCGGCCGCATTTCTTGCCGATCAGGATCTCGCCGAGTTCCGCGTGCAGGTCTTCGTCCCGGACCTCGCCGTCCCGCCACATGAGCGCGATCGTGCTGATCATCCGGTGCTTCACGTTCTCCCAGTAATCCACGCAGAGTTTGCTCGCTCTCTTGACGCATTCTCTGTCCACTTCGTAGTCCGCCATGTTCATGACGAGCGCGCCTTTCTTCAGCCATTCGCCCTTGATGAACGGCTCGGCGGCAAGCGTCACACAGTCAATGACGTCGCTTTCCCGGGCGGCCTTTTCCACGTCGTTCTCCACGATGACCGTAAGATTCGGATATTTCTCGCGGGTCGCCTTCGCAAACCGCTCGGCGTTCTCCGGACGGATGTCGTACACGTACAGCGTGTCAATGCTCGGCTTCGCAATGAGCGCGGCTTCGAGCTGCGTCGGCGCCTGCGCGCCAGCGCCGCAGATCGTCATGACCTTCGCGTCGGACTTCGCGAGCAGTTTGATCGCAATGCCGCCGGAAGCACCGGTCCGCATCGTGCTGATCGCCGTGCCGTCCGCGACCGCGACCGGAAGTTTCGTGTCAGGATCGTTTAAGATGATCGTGACGCTCGCTCTCGGGAGACCTTTCTTGAAATTCATCGGTCCGCTGCCGATCCACTTGATGCCGGCCATGTCGTATTCGCCGCCGATGTATCCAGGCATGGCATTGATCCGACCCAGCATGTTCTCGTCCTCCACGGTCTTGCCCCAGCGGAGCACACACTTGCCCGGGTTGATGACGTCGCCCGTGGCGTTCAGTTTGTAGACCTCCTCTACGTCGTTCATGGCGGCCTTCATGTCGAGGACGCCCGTGGCTTCCATGGTCTTGTTGTTCATAAATAAGATGTCAGCGTTCATGATGAATTCCTCTTTTTTTGTATGTTCGGCGCCTGATGAAAGCGCGTTCCGTTCTTTTGCGTCAGCCGGCGAACCACTGCGGCCGCCGGGGGTTCCCGAGCTGTCTTACGAGAGCAGTTCCGGAATGAAATAGCCTCTCGAGTAGGCCTTGAAGCCTTGCTCATCCACGAGCGTTAAGCGGAAGAACTGGTCTTCGGGGACGTCGTAGCGCATGAAGAGTTCGATCGGCTCGCGGATGTCAAACTCCGCCGTCGTGACGGTGCCTTCACGCCGGTCGCCGACGTGGCGCGCAAACCGGAAACTCGAGGTCAGCATGATCATCCGGACCGGCGAGGTCTCGACGGACAGGATGCCGGTCTCCGGATCGAAGGAGATATCCTTGAACACGGGACCCGTGGAGGCGAAGACGTCGCCCTGCTTCAGGGCATTGAAGACCGCGTCGTAAGTAAGTTCCGGCGCCTTCACGTAGGTCGCGCTGAGCCCGACGCTCTTCATGCTGTGCGAATCGTCCGAACAGGTCGGGTAGACTTTTTTCCCGAGCGAAAGCATGTCGTCGTAGGGGCGCTCGCTGTTGTCGAGCGCATATCCTTCCACGTCGCACGCGGAATTATAGGTCTCCACGAAATCGACGCCTTCGAGAATGCTGTAATCGGGATAGCGGTTCATGGACCAGAACGGGTGGCAATACTCGACGAGGAATCCGTGCTCCTTCGCGTCGCGGATGGCCGCATTGATGACGGACGGCGTGTAGGAACGCGGCTTTTCGCCGACGAGATAGTCCTGCATGTATTCCTTCGCATTGCCCCAGACGTAGCTCCGCGTGGGCCAGGGATAATAGGTCTCGTTCGCCTTTGGAGCGAGGAAAATGATGTGGTACACCTTTTTCCGCGACATGTATAACGGCAGTTTCGGGAGTTCGTCGCTTCCGGGATCGCGCAGGGGACGGAATGCTTCGGCGAATTGGTATTCGGTGGCGGTGAGCGGAAGGAAAGATTCGTCCTGCAGATCTTCGTGCGGCACCATGACCTCGTGATCCGAGTAGGCAATGATCTCATAACCGCGGGCTTTGTAGGCTTCCTTGACTTCTTCCGGCGTCAGTTTTCCGTCGGAAACCGTGGAATGGATGTGCAGATTGGCCTTGTAGAAGCGCCCGTCATTTCGAAACAGACTTTTTTTCATCGAAAGGCTCCTTTTTCAGCGGGATTGCTGTGTTTTAATGTACAATCCATTATACCAAAAACGTACGGCAATGTCTATCGGAAAACGGCTTTGATGCGCCGCTTTTTGGATTGACCGGCCGCCGGAAATGAGATATACTATACTGGATAACATCAGAATGGAATGCCGCCGGGCTGCGGCGGATAAGTGATTTCCGGTAAGGGAGGAAATGGAAATGGCAGTAAAATTCGACAGCGTAAAGTTGAACGTTGAAGGATACAAAAAGATCTGCATGGGCGTGTTCCGGGCGCTCGGCGTCACCGAACAGTGCGCTGAGGAAGTGACGAAGAACCTGCTGTACGCGGACATGCGCGGGACGAATTCCCACGGGCTGACGCGGCTCAAGCAGTACACCGACAGGATCATGCAGGGCGCCATCATTCCGGACGCGGAGCCGGAGATCGTGAGCGAGCGGGGATCGGCATTGGTGGTCGACGGACACCGCGCGCTCGGCGCACATACGGGCACCTTTGCGATGCAGAAGACGATCGAAAAGGCGAAGACCGCCGGCATGGCGTTCGCCACGGTCCGGAACAGTTCGCACTTCGGCGTCGCCGCCTATTATTCGACGATGGCATTGCCGGAGAACATGATCGGTCTCGCGTTCACGAATTCATTGCCGTTCGTGGCGCATTTTGGCGCCATGGAAGCCTGCACCGGAACGAACCCGCTGACCATCGCGCTTCCTTGTGAGAAGAATCTCCCGTTCGTTCTCGATATGGCGACGAGCGTCGTGGCCCGCGGAAACATCTTAAACTGCGCGAAGGAAGGGAAGGAGATCCCGGTCGGCTGGGCCATGGACCGGAACGGCTATCCGACGACCGACGCGAAAGCGGCGATGGAAGGCTTCTGCCTGCCGCTCGGCGCGGACCGGGCGTATAAGGGCTCCGGGCTCTGCCTCGCGGTCGATTCGCTCTGCGGCGTCTTAAGCGGCGGCCCCTTCGGCCCCGACGTAAAGAACAATGCGATCAGCCACGCGTTCGGCGCGATCAACATTGAGTTCTTCATGGATCCGGCGGAGTTCAAGGAGCGGATGGACCGGTATGTGGAGGAACTGAAGGCGGCGAAGACTGCGCCCGGCTTTGAGGAGATCCTGATGCCCGGCGAGATCGAATACCGCGAATACGAGAAGCATCTTGCTTCCGGAACCGTGGACATTGCGCTCGAAAACTTCCATGAAGTCACGCTGATCACGGAAAAGTTCTGCCCCGAGATCGACCCGAAGGCATTTTTGGAAGACTGACGCAAAAAGTATGCAGAACGACCTGAACAACCTAGCGGGCGGACCGTGCGTCTCCGTGAACGAAGACCGGTTTCGCCGGGAGAGCGACGCCGAGACCGTACAGGCAGCGATCGATGAGGCCCGGGGCACCGGCGCGACTCTGATCCTGCCCAGGTTCAATGCGTCGAAAAACCGCAATGAATGGCGGATCGACCGCTCGGTCGTGCTCCGGACCGGCACGCGCCTTCTTCTCGACAATGCCTTTCTCATCCAGGAAACAGGTTGTTACGATCATATGTTCACAAACGAGCCGGGAGCGGAGAACATCGTCCTTTCCGGCGAAGGATTCGTGACGCTGTCCGGCGGACAGGAAAACCGGCTCCGCGAAAAAACGGCGAACCGCTGCGGCCTGCCGGACGTCATCAAAAACGTAATGATCTATCTTTCCGGCGCGAAGCACGTGACGATTCAGAATCTCAGAATCGAGCACCAGCGCTATCATGCGGTCGTCGCGGATTCGGTCGAAGATCTGACGGTACGGAACGTCGACTTTTTTGCGTATCCTCATGTGCCGAACATGGGTGGGATCGTGCTCCGGAACCGAACGGAGCGCGTCCGGATCGAAAACGTCACCGGACGGACCGGGGACGACGTGATCCTGCTCCGCGGCGGCAGTGATATCGAAATCAGGAACGTTCTCGCGGATCCGGCCCGCGCCTCGCTCGTCAGGATCAAAGCGGAAAGCGGAGAGAAGACGCAAGGCATCCGGATCGATACGCTGATGGACGGCTCGCGCTTTTACGAAAAAAAACGGAGCGGGTCGGTCCTCGCGTTTTCCCGGCAGGAAGGTACGGCGGCGTCCGGGATCTCGGACGTTCGGGCGGAAAACCTGTATTCGAGAAGCGAGCGGGCGATCGCCGTCGACAGCGCATTTTCCGATACGGAGATCCGGAATCTCATGACGTTCGGGGACAATATCTACGCCGTGGCAAGCCGGTCGAAGGAACCGGTCGAATGCAGGGATGCGGTCATCGAAGGCGTATATTACGGCGCGGGGTCATTGCCGAACAATTCCGGCTCGTTCATTTCCCTGCAGGCGCGCGGCGCGAAGCCGCTCGTTCTGGAAAACGTGCGCGGCCTGGAGGTAAGCGGGGTATGCCTCCCCGAAGAGGAGCGTTCATGAGAGAATACGTGAATGCCAATGAAGCGCTTCGTGAGGACGATCACGGGACCGTTACGGCCGCGATCCGGCTCGCCGTGGAAGACGGCTGCCGGAAGGTCGTGCTCCCGCGGTACAATGCGAGAACGAAGGAGATGAAGTGGACGTTTTCGAAGGCGATCGAATTGCCATCCGACTTCACGCTCGTTCTCGACAACTGCTTTCTGGAACAGGCGAAGGGGTCTTACGACCACCTCATCACGAACGAGCGCTCGCACGACGACGCGTACATGAACGATCCCGCGAACGAGGCGAAGAACATTGCCGTTCTCGGGGAAGGAAACGTAATTTTAAGCGGCGGGGAGCACAATCATCTGTTGGAAAAGACGGGGCGGAAGTACGGCCTTCCGTCGATGTGGTACCAGCCGATCCTGTTCTGGCGTAACGTGAACGGCCTCCGGGTCGAAAACCTGCATTTCCAGCATCAGCGCTGGTGGGCCGTCACGCATATCATGACGCGGAACGCGGTCTTGAAAAACCTGGATTTTTACGCGATCCCGCACGTGCCGAACCTGGACGGCATCGATCTTCGGATCGGCTGCAGTCAGTTTCACATTGAAAACATCACCGGGCGGACCGGCGACGACGTGGTGGCGTTCACCGCCCTGAAGGGAAGAGGCGAGGTCTCCATGATGATCCCGGGGCGCGACACGGACATCCACGACGTGACGGTGAAAAACGTCAAGGGCGACGCGAATACCTGTTATCCGCTGCGGTTATTGAATCACGACGGGAACCGGATCTACAACATTGACGTGGACACGATCATGGACAGTTCCGATCCCGCGTCCGGCGTCCGGAGCGGCGCGGCGCTCTCCATCGGCTCGCCGTTTTATTTCTCGAAAAGTCAGGCGGTCATGGGCGACACCCGGGACATCCGCGTGAAAAACGTCTATTCCCGCGGAAATCAGGCCGTGATTCTGAATCACGTATTGCAGGACACGACGATCTCGAACGTGCACACGTTTTCGGACAATGTGAACGGCATTTACACGATGCCGGACGGCTGCGAACTGGAGAACGTCACCGTGGATCACCTGTATTTCGCCGGGGAGAACGCCGGCGCGGCCGTCTGCATGCAGAAGGTGAAAGGGACGCTGGAAGTCCGGCATCTCGAAGACGGGGCGTGATCGACCGGGCAGGGCGACAGTACGGAAGAATCACGAAGAACGGAGCAGATATGGAAATCACGAAACTCGTCGGCTATACGAGACCGGAAGGCTTTCCCGGGAAATCGGACGCCGTGAAGATCCAGAAGGCATTGAACGAGGCGGAATCGGAAGACGTCCGGAAAGTCGTCTTTCACGGGCAGTACACCGTCGACTCGACTTTGTATATTCCCACGCAGACGGAACTCGTTTTCGAAGCAGGGACCGTGCTGACGTACGTCGGGAAGGGACCGCTGTTCACGAACCGGGTCGCGAACGAGCCGGACAAGGCGAGCTGGTCGTTCGAGGACAGCCTGATCTATCTGAAGGGCGCCCCGGGCGCGCTTCTTACCGGCGACTTGTCGTTTTATCATGCGCGCTACGTCGTGCTGGAACAGTTGGAGATCGAAGGAAACGTGTCGTTCGAATTCTGCCGGGAGGTCCGGATGGAGGACGACGTCATTTCTTCCCCCGCGACCGCGCTCACGGTCTCACGCGGCTGCAACAACTTCATTCTGCAGCGGCTTACGCTGAAGGGCGGTGAAGCGGCGGTCCGGATCGACGCGTCACTGTCGAAAGGTCCGTACGTCACCGGCAAGGATGCGGACGTCCACGAACTCATTTTCAAGGATTCCGTTTTGGACGGCGATCCCGGGATCCGAATGTGCGCCAATGAAACCGACGGCATTTTCAACGTGCAGATCGATCACCTGAAAGTGAGCGGCGACGGAATCGTGATCGGGGAGGGGAGCGCATTGCCGAAGGAACGGTTTTTCAACCTCACGGCACAGGCGATCGAAACGGAGAAGACCGCCGTCGTTCTGAAAAACGAAACAAAGCATTGCTTCTTTCCGGAGCAAGAGAAATAATAACGAAGGAGTGCACCGGACAAACCGGGGGAAAGAGTATGGCAGAGCCTAAGAAGCAAGAAAAGAAAACTCTGCAGCAGCAGCTGAAGGAGCGGAAATACCACCAGCCGAACGGTTTCTTTTACTGGATCTATTACTTCCTGTCGAAGCTGTTCATTTTGCGCAAGTACAAGCCGCACATCACGATCCAGGACGACATCAACGAGTGCAAGGGCGCGTGTTTCCTGATCTGGAACCATTTGTCGCGTCTTGACCATTCGTACCTCATCGACGCGGCCTATCCGAGAAAGATCAACATCGTCGCGGGCTACGCGGAGTTTCTCCGGAGCCACCTGCACACGGTCTTTAAGCTGAATCAGTGCCTGCCGAAGAAGAACTACACGCAGGACATCACCGGAATGAAGGCCATGCAATCGATCCTGAATCAGGGCGGATGCATTGCCATGTCGCCGGAAGGCATGAGCTCGATCTACGGCACGAACCAGCCGGTCGTTCCGGGCTCCGGCCATTATTTCAAGCATTACGGCTATCCCGTGTATTTCATGGAAATGCGCGGGCAATACCTGACCAACACGAAAGTCTGTCTCGACGAGCGGATCTGCCGCACCGAGGCGACGATGAAGTTGCTGTTCACGCCGGAAGATCTGGAACGGATGACGGATCAGGAAGTCGAAGACAAGCTGAACGAGGTCTTCCGCCACGACGATTACGCCTGGGGCAAGGAACGTCACTTAAAGTGGACGAAGATGGAAAACAGCTGCGAGCGGCTGGACGACATCTGCTTCAAGTGCCCGAAATGCGGCGCCGAGATCCAAATGGATTCGAAGGGCGACACGATCCGTTGCAAGGTTTGCGGCAACGGTGCGCGCGTAAACGAGTATTACGAGTTCGAGCCGTTAACGGAAGACGCGGTGCTGCCGGAGTCGCCGGCGGCCTGGTTCCGCTGGGAGAGGAAAGAAATCATCAAAGCGATCCGCGAAGATGCGAACTACTCCTATACAGTGCCCGTGACGGTCGGTTATCAGCCCCCGTACGAGTACGTCAAGGATAAGACGAAGACGACGCGCCCCTGCGGCAAGGGCAATATCACCTTCGATCATCAGGGCATCCATTTTGCCGGCGAGAAGCTCGGCGAGCCCTTTACCTTTGATTTAAGCTATGAGATCGTGTTCTCGCTCGTCATTGAGCGCGCGACGGACGTGTTCGGGCTTTACGTCAAGGGCGAGTGGTACGAATTCTATCCGGAAGAGCCGGTCGTCGGAAAACTCATCCTGATCACCGAGGAAATGCACCGCCTTCACTACAACATCTGGAAGAACTTCCCGTGGGAGAGCGACCTCTACGAAGGGATGGAATTGCCGGAAAAAGGATGATATGAACGTCAACGATTTTGATTACGAACTTCCCGAGGAACTGATCGCGCAGGATCCGATCGAGGACCGGTCGGCGTCGCGGCTGCTCGTTCTGGATAAAAACACGGGAGAGATCCGGCACAAGGTGTTCCGCGAGATCACGGAAGAACTGCGGCCGGGGGATTGCCTCGTCATCAATAACACGAAGGTCATTCCGGCGCGTCTTTACGGCGTCCGGGAAGGCACCGGCGCGTCGATCGAGGTGCTGCTCTTAAAGCGCCGCGAGAACGACGTCTGGGAAACGCTCGTGAAACCCGGAAAAAAATGTAAGATCGGGACGAGAATCGTGTTCGGCGAGGGCACGCTCAAAGGCGAAGTCACCGGCATCGTCGACGAGGGAAACCGCCTCATTCATTTTGAGTACGAAGGCATTTTTGAGGAGGTCCTGGACCGGCTCGGAGAAATGCCGCTGCCGCCCTACATCACGCACAAACTGCAGGACAAAAACCGCTACCAGACCGTATACGCGAAGTACGACGGCTCTGCGGCGGCGCCGACCGCCGGCCTCCATTTCACGAAGGAACTACTGGAACAGATCCGGGCAATGGGCATTGAGATCGCGGAGGTGACGCTTCACGTCGGGCTCGGCACGTTCCGGCCGGTGAAGGCGGAGACCGTGGAAGAGCACCACATGCATTCCGAGTTCTACATCGTGGACGAAAAGGCAGCCGGGATCATCAACCGTACGAAGAAGAACGGCGGCCGCGTCATCTGTGTCGGCACGACGTCCTGCCGGACCGTCGAATCCGCTGCGGAACCGGACGGCACCGTCCCCGCAAAGAGCGGCTGGACCGAGATCTTCATTTATCCCGGGTACAAGTTCAAAGTGCTCGACGCCCTCATCACGAACTTCCACCTCCCGAAGTCCACGCTCATCATGCTGGTGAGCGCGCTCGCCGGGAGAGAGCACGTCCTGAACGCCTACCGGGAGGCCGTAAAGGAACGGTACCGCTTTTTCAGTTTCGGGGATGCGATGTTTATTGAATGACCAACGAAAAAGCGGATGTGGTTTGATCCGGATCGGAGAGGCGATTGCCTGTGTTTCTCCCAAAGGAGATTTATTTCTCCCAAAATCAGGTTAATTTGGGAGAAAGAGTTGATTCCTTGGTTGCCCTGTGGCTTACAGGTTGAAAGAACAGGGAGGAGCAGCGGCGTGAAAGGGTGAGCATATGGCATAAAAGCCCACTACAGAATTGCATACCATTCCAGAAGATGACCTGCACATGAAAATGCGGATCATCTTCCTTTTTGTATCCAATCCTGCCAGCCAGATGCCCAAATCGGTTTTTGTTCTAAACTGTCTTATAAACACCCAACTAAAGGCGCCGGTTTTTTTATATAAGTTTTCGGGATTTCACCTCGTCTTGGAATCAGAAGGATGCAGGGACGGCCGCCCTGTCCCTGAACGAATTTCAAGAAAAGAGGACGAAAGAATGAAAAAAAGAGTTCCCAAAACGGTGTCAATGATAAGCGTCATCCTGCTCTCATCATATTACGAAAAAGAGATTTATGAATTGGTCAGAGAAGCGATTGCAAGAGAAAACACTGGGGATATTGGTATATATTACATAAAAAATAGCGCAGCCCTATCCTTGGCATATGGGAGCTCTACTCCCACTCTACGTCCGGCATCGTCTGCGCATGAAGGTATAATACACCATATTCCGGAAAAAGACAATAGAAATGTTTCGAAGCAGACAGAAACTTTGCAATTTAGTCGTTGGTTCGGTGACTGGCAGAACGATCCGAAAAATGCAAGCAAGATCGTCAATGAAGACGGAACGCCGAAGATAATGTACCACGGAAGTCCTGCTACATTCGATACATTCGATATAAAGAAGGCAAAGTATTCCGGACTGTACGGCCGCGGATTCTACTTCACTGAAAGCGCAAGTGCGGCTGCAGTATATGGAGGATTATATGATGTTTCCGTCGTCTTCACGGAAAAGTTACATTTCGTACTGTCTTTTTTTACAAAACTGTGGTATACTCGATTTTGTCGAAAAAATGATAAACTTTTTGTGAACGTTTTTCGACAGTAACGCGCCGTTTGGATCCTTTGAAGGCGCGGAAAAAGGATAGGACTGATGAGAAAAACGGTATACTATAAGGATCTGATTCACGATGATTTTTCTTCGACCAATGGAAAAATCGAAACCGATAAAGTAACGGCGGAATTCCCTTACGAGCATTCTAAAGTATGGGTATTCATCAGTGGGATCGTTTATTACGTGTTTATTTTTCCGCTCGTCTTTTTGATCATGAAGCTCAAATACGGACTGAAGGTCCGGAACCGGAAGGCTCTTCGAAAACTGCCCTCCGGTGCTTTTATTTTCGGAAATCATACAAACGGCTTCCCTGACGCGGTGACGCCGTCCATCCTTTCATTCCCGAAGCGCGCCTTCGTCGTCACCGGACCGGAAGCCGTCTCCATAAAAGGCATCCGCACCCTGGTGCAGATGCTCGGCGCGATCCCATTGCCGTCTTCTTTCCCCGGATGGAAGAAATTCATGAAATCCATGCAGGAAAAGACGGAGAAGCATACGGTCATGATCTATCCGGAGGCACATATCTGGCCGTATTATACCGGCATCCGTCCGTTTGGCGAGTCGTCGTTTAAGTATCCCTTCCAGATGAAGAGAAAAGTCGTGGCGAACGTCATCACCTACCGGCAGCGGAAGATTTTTAAAAACACCCGGCCGCTCGTGACGGCGACGCTGAGCGACCCGTTCGATCCGTCCTGTTTTGAGTCGCCGAAGGCACTCCGGGATGCGGTGTACGGGTTCATGGCGGAGGCGGTGTCGAAGGACAATTACGCTTACTGGGAATACAGGCAGGAAACCGGCGAAGAAGCGGAGAAAACGACCGCTTCGGCGGACTGAAGAGGAGGATGCCATGGTAGTGACGGTAGTCAGCGACGTGCTCGGAAAATCGAACAACGGAGTCACGATCGCCGCATGGAATCTGATCCGGTATCTTCAGGGACACGGCCATGAGGTGCGCGTCGTCTGTCCGGACGAAGAACGGAAGGGAGAGCCCGGCTTTTACGTCGTGCCGCTCCGTTCCTTCGGACCGCTGAACCCCGTGTTCAAGGCGAACGGCGTGAGACTGGCTGCGCCGGATCAGGAGATCTTAAAGGAGGCCATTGACGGCGCGGATGCGGTGCATATCATGCTGCCGTTCAAACTCGGAAAGGCAGCCGCAAAATATGCGGATTCGCAGAGGATCCCCGTCACGGCGGGCTTCCACATGATGGCGGAAAACGTGACCGCGCACATCGGGCTCAAGAATTTCCGCCTGATGAACCGGGAGATCTACAAATACATTCACGGGTTTTATAAGTATTGCTTCGCGATCCATTATCCGACGAGGTACCTGAGGCTGATCTATGAGGACGTGGCCGGGCCGACGAACGGCTACGTGATCTCGAACGGCGTGAATTCCTGCTTTCACCCGATTGAAGTGAAGCGTTCCAGACAGTTCGAAGGAAAATACGTGATCGTCTTTACCGGGCGCTATTCCAAGGAGAAATCGCACGGCGTGCTGATCGACGGCGTTAATCAGTCCAAATACCGCGACAAGATCCAGCTGGTGTTCGCCGGCGCGGGTCCGAGGCGGGACGAGATCGAACGGTATTCCGAGCGCCTTCCGGTCAAACCGGTGTTCCGCTTCTTTTCCAGAGAAGAACTGGTCAAGCTCCTGAATATGGCGGATCTTTACGTGCATCCCGCGGAGATCGAGGCAGAAGGCATTTCCTGTCTGGAGGCGCTGTCTTCGGGCCTCGTTCCGATCATTTCCGACTCGCCGCGCTCGGCGACCAAGGAATACGCGATCGACGAGAAGAATCTCTTCCGGTACAATGATCCCGCGGACCTGGCGGCGAAGATCGACTGGTGGCTCGAGCATCCTGAAGAGCGGGCTGAGAGAGGCCGGGAATACGTCGCGTACGCGGCGGACCGCTTCGATCAGGACGCCTGCATGGCGGCCATGGAAGGGATGATCGAAGACGCGGTGCATCACATCGTCCGTCACGCGGCGAAGGCCAGGTGAGTCATGAGGGACCGATGGATTCGAAAACCGGAAAAGGAGCCTTTCCTGTATACGTCCGGGACGGATGAGCGGACGGTACCGCTCTTGCAGTCGCCGCTTCTTCAGTCGGTCCCCGGGGTCCGGCACGGATTCACGACGAGGGCCGGCGGCGTCAGTGAAGGGTACCTGTCGACGCTGAATTTCAGTTTCAAACTGGAAGGGGATCCGGAACGGACGCTCGAGAATTTCCGCCGTGCAGCGGCGTCATTTCAAACGACGCCCGACCGGGTCGTCCTGTCGGATCAGGTGCACGGAGACCGGATCCGCGTCGTGACGGAGGCGGATGCCGGGAAGGGCGTTATAAAAGAAAAAGATTATGAGGGCATTGACGCGCTCGTGACAAACGAGCCGGGGCTGCTGCTTACGGTCGTTACGGCAGACTGCGTGCCGATCCTCTTTGCGGATCCTGTAAAGCGGGTAGTTGCTGCAGCACATTCCGGCTGGCGGGGCACGGCGAAACGGATCGGCGAAAAAACGGTGCGAAAAATGACGGAGGTCTTCGGCTGCGCACCGGAAAACATCGTGGCCGTGATCGGACCGTCGATCTGCCGGGACTGTTATGAGGTCGGAACGGACGTCGCTTCCGTGTTTCAGGAGCATTTCAAGGATCGGGCAGAAGAACTCCCGATGAAAGCGGTACCGGGGACCGGTCCGGAACCGAAATACCTCTTGGATCTCTGGGAATTGAACCGCCTGATCCTACTGGATTCCGGCATTCTGCCATCGCACATTTCCGTAACGGACATCTGTACCGCCTGTAATTCAGAACGGCTCTTTTCCCACCGGGCGACCGGAGGAAAACGCGGGCTTTCGGCGGCAATGATCTTGCTGGAACCCTGATCATATTCCGCATTTTCAAATGACAGACGGCTTGAAAAAGCCGTCTTTTTAATGTATTATATAAGTAACTATGGAACCGATACGACTGAACAAATATTTAAGTGAGCACGGCATTGCCTCCCGGCGGGAAGCGGACCGGCTGATCGAAGAAGGCCGGGTGACCGTGAACGGGAAGACGGCCGAGGTCGGAACGCGCGTCACCGAGTTCGATACCGTGGCGGTGTCCGGAAAGACCGTCGAAAAGACGGCGCCGGAAAAGGCGGTCTATGCATTGAACAAGCCGCGCGGCGTCGTGACGACGACGAGACGGTTCAAGGGCGAGGAAAACGTGATCAGCATCCTCGGTCTGAAAGAATATGTGTACCCGGTGGGCCGGCTCGACAAGGATTCCGAGGGGTTATTGCTTCTCACGAACGACGGCGCATTGGCGAAGGAGATCACGACGGCCGGGCGCCATGAAAAAGAGTACGAAGTCACGGTCGAAAAGGAACTGACGCCGCACTTCCTCGAACGGATGGAGAAGGGCGTGTTCTTAAAGGAACTGAACCGGGAGACCATGAAGACCCGCGTGATGAAAACGGGGAAAAAGCGCTTCCGGATCGTGTTGAAGGAAGGCTTGAACCGGGAGATCCGGAGAATGTGCGAGACCCTCGGAAACCGGGTGGTGACGTTAAAACGGATCCGGATCATGAACGTCAGTCTAGGCGATCTGAAGACGGGGGAGTACCGGAAACTCAGCGAGGCGGAATACAGTGCGCTTCAGGAAGCGGCGAAACCGGGATCCGGGAAGCTGGCCAAAGAGAAGGAATCGTAATGGAAACGGATGCATTGTCCAGAATGAAGGAACTGGTCGCGTCGCTCGACGAAGCGGCCCGCGCCTATTATCAGGAAAGCCGGGAGATCATGCCGAACGAGCAATACGACCGGCTCTATGATGAATTGCTGAAACTGGAGCAGGAGACCGGCACGGTGCTCGCGGCCAGCCCGACGCACAAGGTCGGGTACGAGGTCCTTTCGGAACTGCCGAAGGAGCGCCACGAAAAGAAAGCGCTCTCCCTGGACAAAACGAAGGAAGTGGAGACGCTGCAGAATTTTCTCGGGAACGTTCGCGGCGTCCTGTCCTGGAAACTGGACGGCCTTACGGTCGTGCTGACGTATGAAAACGGCACGCTTCAGAAGGCCGTGACGCGGGGAAACGGTGAGTTCGGCGAAGTCGTGACCGGCAATGCCCGCGCCTTCCGGAACCTGCCCGTTTCTATCCCGTTCCGGGGGCGCCTCGTCCTTCGCGGCGAGGCCGTGATCCGCTATTCCGATTTCGAGCGGATGAACGCGGAATCGGACGACCAGTCCAAATATAAGAACCCGAGAAACCTGTCTTCCGGTTCAGTGCGGCAGCTCGACCCGAAGGTCACGGCCAAACGGTGCGTGAATCTCATTGCCTTCGCGCTCATCGAGGCGGAAGGCGTCGATTTCGGGAATTCCATGAACGAGCAGCTGAATTTTCTGGACCGCCAGGGATTCGAGACGGTGGAGCGTGTGATCGTGACGGCAGAAACCCTGCCGGCAGCCGTGCATGAATTCTCGGAGAAGATCAAGACGTACGACCTGCCGTCCGACGGGCTGGTGCTCGTGATGGACGACTTAAAATACGGGGAATCGCTCGGCACGACGGCGAAGTTCCCGAAGAACGCGATGGCGTTCAAATGGCGCGACGAGATGGCGGAAACGCATCTTTTGTCGATCGAGTGGAGCGCCTCGCGGACGGGGCTCATCAATCCGGTCGCCGTATTCGAGCCGGTCGAACTTGAGGGGACGACGGTCAGCCGCGCCTCCGCGCACAACATCTCCATCATGGAGGAACTCGAACTCGGCATCGGCGACACGATCCGCGTCTATAAGGCGAACATGATCATTCCGCAGATCGCGGAAAACCTGACGAGAAGCGGGCATATGCCGATCCCTTCCGCTTGTCCTGCCTGCGGCCGTCCGACGGTCGTCCGCAATGAAAACGGCGTTAAGACGCTGTTCTGCGAAAACCCGGACTGCGGCGCAAAGCAGATCAAGCTGTTTGCGCAGCTCGTCAGCCGGAACGCATTGAACATCGAGGGGCTGTCGGAAGCGACGCTGGAGAAGTTCATTGACCGCGGGTTCATCCGCACGCCGGGCGATCTGTTCCGGCTGCGCTCGCACGAGGCGGAGATCACGACGATGGAGGGCTTCGGCCGGAAATCCTTCGAGAATCTCGTCGCCGCGACGGACAAGGCGCGCGAGACTACGCTTGCGAGGGTGCTGTTCGGGATCGGGATCCCCGGCATCGGCGTCGCCGGCGGGAAGCTTCTGGAATCCTCGTTCGGCGGGGACCTGGAAACACTCCGGAATGCTTCCGAAGAGGAACTTGCCGCGATCGAAAACATCGGCGAAGTGACGGCGCGAGACATCCGGGCTTACTTCAATGATCCGCTGAAAAGGGCTTTTCTCGAAGACCTGCTCTCGGAGATCACGCTCGTTCGCGAAAACCGCACCGTCTCTACGACGCTGGAAGGCAAGGTCTTCGTCGTGACCGGCAGCGTGGAGCAGTTTAAGAATCGCGACGAACTGAAGGAATACATTGAGGCGCGGGGCGGAAAGGTCACCGGCTCCGTGACTTCGAAAACGGATTTTCTCATCAACAATGACACGCTGTCGAATTCCACGAAGAACAAGACGGCGAAGCAGCTCGGAATTCCGATCATTTCGGAAGAGGACTTCCTGAAACTCAGCGGGGACCGGTAAGATCCCCGGAGACGGGACAGAAAGAGAGGGAACCATGTACAAATGCCCGGGATGCGGAGCGGCGCTCCGCTTTGACCCGAAATCGCAGATGCTGCTCTGCGATCATTGCCGTACGACGCTTTCACCCAAAAGCGAGGAACTGACGCATCTTATTCAGTCGATCGGACAGAACGCGGTCGGGGAAGTCCCCGGACAGGACGGAAAGATCCAGACGATCGTCTACACCTGTCCGAACTGCGGCGGCACGATCCTGTCCACGGATGCGACGGCGGCGACGTTCTGCAATTACTGCGACGCCTCGGTGCTTCTGGAAGGGCGGCTCGAACTCGAAGAGGCGCCGGACGTGATCATTCCGTTCCACATGGACAAGGAAGACTGCAAGGCCGCATACAAACGGCTGCTCGGGAAGGCGTTGTTCGCGCCGAGTTATTTGAAGCGCGACGAGGAGATCGAGAAGTTCCGCGGCATTTACATGCCGTACTGGATCTATTCGTTCTTCGCCGAAGGCCCGACCCACGGCGACGGACAGACTTCCTACCGGTCCGGCAATTACATCATCACGGAACACTACCGGGTCCACCGGGACATCCGTTCCGTTTACGACGGATTGAGCTACGACGCGTCCTCCGATTTCTCGGACGTATTAAGTGAAGCCATTTCGCCGTTCCGTTCGATGGAGGCGGAACCGTTCCGGCCGAGTTACATGAGCGGCTTTTATGCGGACGTCAGCGACGTGGATCAGGACGTGTACGAGCCGGATGCGGAAGTGATCGTCCGGGACTATATGTCCGGAGAAACGGTCAGTCATCGTGCCTATTCCTCGCACGGCGTTTCGGCTTCGTCGGTTTCCCCGTCGATTCCCGTCGCTTCCATGCCGAAGCGGAAGGGGTACTTTCCGGTCTGGTTCCTGGCCAACCGGGTCCCGGGACGGGACCGGATCGTGTATGCGATCGTGAACGGTGAAACCGGAAAGATCGCGGCGGACCTTCCGGTCGCGTTCTGGAAATACATTCTGGCCGCAGTGCTTCTTTCGGTGCCGCTTTTCTTCATGCTCAATGCGTGGCTGACCCTGACGCCGTCTGCGGCGCTCATTGCCACGATCGTCATCTCTGCGATCATGCTGTTCGTTTTGAATCACCGGTTCTCGAAAACCTTTGAGCGGCAGAGCGGCATTGACAAGGGCGTGGCGAACAAACTGAGCAAGCAGCAGCCGCCGCCGGTGGCGGCGGATTCGCTCGAGGAAGCGAAAGCGAAAGTCAAGGCGGAAGAGAAGAAAAATACCGGAAAGGGCTGTCTGACAGCGATCTTTTGGGTCATGTTCGGCATTGGTCTGTTCCTTCTGTTCGGCTTTTTGAGCGACCGCGGAGTGAACGGCCAGCTGGCGCTTTACATCGTCGCCGGGATCGCGATCGTGGCGGCGGTCATTTACTGGTCGATCACCGGCGCCCGGGAGAAAAAGAAGAAGGCCGGGTTGCCGAACGCACCGGTGTCGAGCCGGATGAAGTATCTCATCAAGCCGATCATCGGCATTGTCGCGGCCGTGCTGGTGCTCATCATCAAACCGGTGAGCGACGTCTGGTATTACGGTGCGGCGGTGCTTTCCGAACTCCTGGTGATCTGGTGCGCCTTTGACGCCGTTTCCTTGCACAACCGGGGGACGACGCGGCCGCTTCCTCAGTTCAATAAGAGAGGAGGGTACGGAAAATGAAAAAATCACGGTTTTTCCTGATCCCGCTTCTTTTGATCGTCCTCCTGCTCCCGCTGTTCGGGGTAACGGTATCGGCGGCAGAGGACACGTCTTACCGGATCGTCATTGAAGACGATGCGGACCTTCTGCAGAGCGGTGAAGAAAGCCTGCTGCTCGAAAAGATGGCGCCGGTCACACAGTATGCGAACGTCGCGTTCCATACGGTGCCGAAGGGCGGTGACCCCTATGCGACCGTGGAGGATTATGCGGAGGCCTATTTTGCAAGGACCTTCGGCTCGGGGCAGAACGGCGTCGTGTTCATCATTGACATGGACATTCGGAAGGTCTGCGTCTGGTCGGACGGCAGGGCGTACCGCACGATCACCAAGGGCCGCGCAAATACGATCACGGACAACATCTACCGTTATGCGACCGACGGACGGTACTTTGACTGCGCCGCCGAAGCGTTCAGCGAGATCTACACGATCCTGGACGGCGGACGGATCGCGGAGCCGATGAAGATCGTGAGCAACGTCCTGCTCGCGGCCGCATTGGCATTCCTCATCATGTTTCTCGTCGTTCAAAGCGTTTCCGGATTGAAGAAGCCGACGGCGGAGGAATGGAAGGCGTCCTCGTTTACGGTATTTGAAGCCGCCGAGCCGACCGTGGAACATACCGGCACGACGCGGCGCTACGATCCGCCCTCGAGTTCGAGCGGAGGCGGCGGACATTCCGGCGGCGGAGGTGGCGGCGGCCACTCCGGCGGAGGCGGGAGCCACAGTTTCTGACGGGAGATTTTTATGCCGCTTTTCTGCGGAATTACTTGACGGAACGGTAGTCATGGAGTAAAATAGGCCTGTTCTGTTCTTGAAGAACAGCCGCGAAAGAGGGAGTATGTTAGACATTAAGTTTGTACGGGAAAACCCGGAGATCGTAAAAGAAAACATTCGGAAGAAGTTCCAGGACTCGAAGCTGCCGCTGGTCGACGAGGTCATTGCCCTCGACAAGCGGAACCGCGAGATCAAGCAGGAGGTCGAAGACCTTCGTGCGAAGCGCAATAAGACTTCGAAGATGATCGGCGCCCTGATGGCGCAGGGAAAACGCGAGGAAGCCGAGGAGATCAAGGCGGAGATCGCGAAGGAAGGCGCCCGGATCGACGAGCTCAGTGCGGAAGAAAAGCAGGTGGAAGAGGATCTCCTGAAGAAGATGATGGTGATCCCGAACATCATCGATCCATCCGTGCCGGTCGGCAAGGACGACAGCGAAAACGTGGAAGTCGAGCGTTTCGGCGAGCCGAAGGTGCCGGAGTTTGAGATCCCGTATCATACGGCGATCATGGAAAGCTTCGACGGCATCGACCTCGACGCTGCGGGCCGTGTCGCCGGTAACGGCTTCTATTACCTGATGGGCGACATTGCGCGCCTGCATTCGGCTGTGATCTCTTATGCGCGCGATTTCATGATCGATCGCGGGTTCACCTACTGCGTGCCCCCGTTCATGATCCGCTCGAATGTCGTGACCGGCGTCATGAGCTTCGCGGAAATGGACGCCATGATGTATAAAATCGAGGGAGAGGATCTCTTCCTCATCGGCACGTCCGAGCACTCCATGATCGGCAAGTTCATTGACCAGATGATCCCCGAGGAGAAACTGCCTTACACCCTGACGTCGTATTCGCCTTGCTTCCGGAAGGAAAAAGGCGCGCACGGCATCGAGGAGCGCGGCGTGTACCGGATCCACCAGTTCGAAAATCAGGAGATGATCGTGGTCTGCAAGCCCGAAGACTCCATGAAGTGGTACGAGCAGATGTGGCGCTGGAGCTTGGAACTTTTCCGCAGCCTGGACATCCCCGTGCGCCAGCTGTAATGCTGCAGCGTCGACCTGGCCGAC
>JAEEGL010406420.1_pt1 | contig 36055 bp, 32 predicted proteins | sample 9134231 | NCBI WGS metagenome assembly JAEEGL01 (sample SAMN16246548, study PRJNA631951) | gut metagenome | biome: gut microbiome; feature: rumen; material: fiber-attached | host: Bos | place: Iran: Karaj | collected 2018-10
CATCTTGATAAGAAAGCTATATCGGAGAGCGAAAAACTTCCTGAAGGATTCAAAGGAAAAACCAGATATGTGGCTGTCAGGTTTGGTAATGTCCTTGGCAGTAACGGCTCTGTAGTTCCACTGTTCAGAAAACAGATAGCTTCCGGTGGACCTGTTACAGTTACTCATCCTGATATAGTCAGATACTTCATGACAATTCCCGAAGCGGTCAGCCTAGTGCTTCAGGCGGGAGTTATGGGTAAGGGCTCAGAGATATTTGTACTTGATATGGGGAATCCGGTAAAGATTGATACTCTTGCCAGAAACCTAATTAAGCTCAGCGGATTCAAACCTGATGTAGATATCAAGATAGAATATACCGGATTAAGACCCGGAGAAAAGCTGTATGAGGAAAAACTCATGGCAGAGGAGGGGCTTAAGACAACTCCCAATCACTTGATACATATCGGAATGCCTATAGCTTTTGATAACGATACGTTTCTTGTGCAACTCAGGGATCTTATGGAGACTGCATACAATGAAGATGAAGATGGAATAATTAAGAATGTATGTGAAACGGTATCCACATATCATCCGAATAGAAGCGAATAATGATAATGTATGGATATTCACGAAATTATTAAATCAGCTATTGTAAATCAAAAAGAGTATGTTGGCGAAACAGATATAAGAGTGGCAATTGCTGAGAGTATCTCTAAATGCTGCAAAGAAGTTGTTTCGGTTTTTTATGATTGCCCTATGACATATTTAGATCATGATGGTAACTATAAAAGAATTCGTGTTGATATTTTAACGGCATTTAATAATGAGATTATTCCTATCGAAATTAAATATCGTACTAAGAAAAAAGAAATACATATAACACCAAATTACAAAGTGATGCTTTGTAATCAAATGGCTTATGATGATGGTGGCTATGGCTTTTTTAAAGACATTGAAAGAATTCAGAATATCGTGAGTGCTCATGAGGATGCACGGGAAGGTTACGTGATTTTTATAACTAATGATGACAAATATCTGAGTGCTTATCCTGGTAAAAGCGATTACTATGAGGATTTTTGGATTAATGAATATGTCTTAGGCAAGAATTGCAGTGAAACCGAAGTGCTACGTGGTACTGTGAATGGGGACGAGAAAAAGGTGACACTACGTGGAAATTTTAAAGTAGGTGATTGGGTATCACAAGGAGACTTATATTGGTGTGTTGCATCTGTCTCCAAAACATATACCCTTTGAAACATACCGTTGTCGTTGGTAAGACAAATAATGTCGTTTGTGCGTTTTAGCGGAGGCAAGGAGCATTAGTTTTCTACTGTAACTGTTATTGATACGTATGGATTTTTTATTATAGCGCTGGAAAGGGCAAAGGCACTCGAAATTATATGAACATAATGATAGTGGATTGCTTCGATACTTGGGAACATAGGGTCGATCTACTTCATGACATATTTACGAAAGAAGGCCATAGGGTCACTTGCCTTCTTTCGGATTATAGGCATTTTGAAAAGGTTCGACGGACTGATAAGAAGCAAGATTTCATATTTTTCCCCGCAAGACCTTATAAGAAGAATATTAGTAAGGAACGTCTGCTGAGCCATATAAAGCTTGGCGAGGATTTATTTGACTATATAGATAAACAGTGTGATTCAGTTGATTTACTATGGGTGCTAACTCCACCAAATGTGTTTGTAAGAAATGCTGGTAGAATCAAAAAAAGGCACAATCATATAAAACTTGTGTTGGATTTTATAGATCTTTGGCCGGAGACAATGCCTTTCGGGATGATTAAGCCATTATTGCATCCGTGGAAAAAACTCCGCAATAATTTTATAAGATATGCTGATGTGATTGTTACGGAGTGTGATCTATATCAAAAAGCACTAGGAAAAGTACTTAATGACAAATGCGTTGAGACGTTGTATCTGGCAAGAGAAGATATGGGCTATACTCCTAACCTTGCTTTGTCTGATGATAAGATATCGCTATGCTATTTGGGTTCTATAAACAATATTATTGACATAGACGGAATAGTAAAAATTGTTGATTGGATCCATAGAGATAAAGGGGCAATTCTGCATATTGTCGGAAACGGTGAGAAAAAAGAAGAGCTTGTTGCTAAAGCTCAAGCAACAGGCGCGGATGTTATTGATCATGGAATAGTCTATGACAGAGGTGAAAAGCAGACAATATTTGATTCTTGTCATTTTGGCTTGAACGTCATGAAAGAATCTGTTTGCGTAGGCCTGACAATGAAGAGTATTGATTATTTTGAATTTGGTCTTCCGATAATTAACACTATTCCAGGCGATACGTGGGATTTGGTTAACCAATATGGGTGTGGATTCAATTTAGATTTTAATAAGCAGATAGATTTTTCAAACCACCACAATTTGATTAATTACAACCCTGCGTTTAGGGAAAAAAGCAGAAAAGTCTTTGATGAATTGCTCTGTGAATCTGTCTTTGAAAGAAAAGTGTGTGCGATATTGGAAAAAGTGGAATTAAATAATGAAAATTGACGAAAAAAAAAGAATTGTATTTATTCTTCCGAGTACACATGCGGGAGGCGGTAATAGGGTTACTATTACGTTATTAAATGGCTTAGCTCATAGAGGGTTTGATGTCAAATTATATGTTTACTCTGATGAAAAAGATATTAGATACTCTATTGACAGCAACGTTGAAGTTAAGAGGTGGAAAGAAAAATACCGTAGTAAATTTTCAAGGATTTTTAACTTATTTGAAATTATTCGATATATAAACCAAAACCACAAGGACGATACGGTTTTTCTTACAGATCAATTCTCAGCTATATTTGCTAATAAAATTCATTGTGCAAAGGTTTATAGGTATGTACAAGCGGATGACTATAATTTCTATAATGATTTACAAGTGCTGAAATACAAAATCTTCTTGATTCTTTATAAACTGATGACTAGGGTGGCATATAGATATAGGAAGGTAGAGTACATATTTGTATCGAAATTTGTCAGAGATCAGTATTTTAAATATGGCGGATTAAAGAAAGATTGGAAAATACTTAATCCTCCGGTTTCTTCTACATTTTCAGAACTTGGAATAAGAAATGAGGCAGAGTGTAACATATGCATTGTTGCAAGGAATCATGAGGGAAAGGGTTTCTCGGATTTTGAAAAGGCATTTCATCTTATGAAACAGTCCGATAAGGTGGATAATGTATATGTTCTGTCTCCGGACAGTCTTGAAAAATATGATACGAACGGCATGAAAGTGATACATGCTAAATCTGACGAAGAGATGAATGAATACTACAATAAGTCCCAAATTTTCATCTCCACAACTTGGAATGAGGGCTTTGGCCTTCCACCACTTGAAGCTATGAGTACAGGGTGTGCTTGTGTTATCTGTGATAACGGCGGAACAAGAGAATTTGCCAAGGATGGCAAAAATTGCAGGACGTACGAAGCTAAGAATAGTGAGATGCTTGCGGAGACACTTGACGATTTAGTCATAAAAGATGGTTTGCGTAAAGAGTTAGGAAAAGAAGGAATTTCTACTGCTATAAACTTTGGTGAAAGTATATTTGCTGATAGATTTGCTAGACTCTTAAATGAAATATGAGTGTCTGGTCCCCCCCCTATAAGGGACAAAACAAATATTTAGAAAACTCAGAATTAACACTTGAGAATTGATATGAGAATTTTGGTTGTTTCTGGACTTCCGTGGAATACGAATAATTCGTTTGGAAGCACATTTTCATCATTCTTTGAAGGGATGGAAAATGTTGAATTTTTAAATATATATTGTGGATATGGATTGCCACAGAATAATGTGAAAAGTTCTTACATTCAAATGACTGAGCTTTCGCTTTTAAAGAACTTGCTCTCCCCTAACAGAAATAAGACATTTCGTTTTTTCTCTGGTGAGAATGAGAATGAAACGAATGTTGAAAGAGCAACTCAAAGCGAAAAAGGAAAGATTGACAGATTAAGAAGGTATAATTCCAGACTGGTTTTTTGGGCAAGATGTTTTATTTGGAAAATAGGTAGATGGCGTAATCACGAAATAGAAAAAATAATTAAAGATTTTAATCCCAATATTATCTTTTCACCATTGTACTATAATCCTTACTTGAACAGCCTTACTTTATATACTGCTAAGCTTGTTGGTGCTCCTATAGGCATATTTGTATCAGATGATATATATTCACTGCACCAGTTTTCTCTTTCACCCTTTTTTTGGGGAGAGAGATTATTGATCAGACCAAATATAAAAAAGACTGTATTAGCTTCAAAACTTTGCTATACCATTTCCGAGGAACAAAAGGCAGAGTATGAAAGTATATTTCATAAGAGGTTTGATATTTTAACTAAAGGTGATGATTTTGACACCAACATTGAGATAAGCCTTCCTCAAAAACCGATTAAGATTGTTTTTACTGGAGCGGTATATGGCGGGAGATTTGATTCGTTGAAACTGCTCATGAAGGCAATAGAAAGATTTAATGATGGTGAGAGGAAAGTTGAGCTGTATATTTACTCGGGCTCATCTTTAAACAGCAAGGAAAAGAAAGCTCTTTCTAAATATGAATATACTCATTGGATGGGGAGCGTTTCTGGAGATGAGGTTAGACAGGTTCAGAGAGAGTCAGATGTGCTTTTGCATGTTGAATCGTTGAAGCTATCAGAGCGAAGAAAGGTGAGACATTCGTTTTCTACAAAACTGGTTGAGTATTTTAAAAGCGGTAAATGTATCCTTGCCATAGGAAGAAAAGACTGCACTTCCATTACGTATCTGGAAAAGCATTGCTGCGGTTATGTGGCTGAAAATTCTGCAGAAATTACAGAATTTCTAGATCTTGCTTATAGTGACCCGACTGCAATGGAAAAATATGTTGCAGGTGCTATAGAGTGCGGAAGGAAAAATCACTCGAGAATTTTGATTCAACAAGGATTGGAAAAGCAATTGAAACTGATTGCGGGGACTGAAATTTGATGATAGTGTATTTTGCTCCGATATTTGTTATTGGATTAGGGTATTTATATAAATCTCTAAACAATGGTTGTGCTTTGCTTGTAAGACACAAGTATGATTTTTTTATGATTCTTGCAGCTCTGATTATGCTTGCTACCATTGGCTTCCGAGGAAATGGTGTTGGTTCTGACACACCAACCTACGAATTTATTTATCGTTGGTACGGGACTATGTCGATAGACGAAATGATCTTGAGAGGACCAAATAATATTCTGTTTCTCGGTGGCTGTGCGATCCTTTATCGAATCGGAATCCCATTTTTGATTTATTTATCAATATTGTTTGGGTTTACCATTTACACCGTTATCGCTTTTCTCAATAGATACGTAAAAGATTATTACCTGGGATTTCTTATATATATTTTTTTGGACTTTTATATTTTGAACTTCTCTATGGTAAGGCAGTCAGTTGCTCTGGCATTTTGCTTGTTATATTTTGTTATAAGAAAAAATGATAAAATAGATTTTTTTAGATTTATACTTTGCTATGTTTGTGCTGTGGGATTTCATACGGTTGCTTTAATTTTCTTCCCCGCATATTTCATCTCTAAGTGGAAATATAAAAAAAGCATTGCATGGATCTTTGTGCTTTTGTGCTTGGTTACATATTTGGCTAAGGATGTTTTGCTTCATGTGATATTTGGAGTTGCTTCTTGGATAGAACCAAGATACTTGAAGTTTTATGAGATGACAGCTGGAGGCCACGCTGGAATAAAACTTTATATTTTGATCTGTGGAATGATGGTGGCGACTTTATTATTCTGCACAAAGGAATCAAAGGAAAAAAATAGTAGTTGGATTTATATGTTGTTAATATGTATGCTGATTTTTCCTTTTTTGATGAGTGGGGGCGTTATACTTCGTGCTATGTACTACTATATGATTTTTATTATTGCATTTATCCCACAGGCACTAGATGGGATACAAAGTTATGTAGTTAGAAGTTGGGGAAAGCTCCTGGTTATTCTTGGTGGCTTTTTATACTTTTGGTTAGAGGTGTCTAATAATACGTTGTCTATTCTGCCTTATAGGACTTTTTGGCAATGAAAATATTACATATAAACTATACATATGGCTTTCTGAGTACCGGAGAAAATTGCAAGGATATTCATGAATACTTGATTAAATGTGGCGTTGATAGCTATGTTGCATGTTCGGAAGGGACTGAGCAAGATAGAATTGTTACCATAGGAACAAAAGCAGAAAAAAAAGTACATGCTCTGATGTCTAGGTTGACGGGGCTGCCGTGCTATTATTCGATACATGGTACCATGAGATTGCTTCAATATATAAACCGATTGAAACCGGATATTGTCCATATCAATAATGTACATGCCAATTATTTGAATTTAAATATGTTACTTCGATATTTGGCAAAGCATAAAATTGTGACATTTATTACATTACATGATTGCTTTTTTTACACCGGTAAATGTTGCCATTACACCGAAAAACAGTGCTACAAATGGATGTCGGGATGTGGAACATGTGAGTATATAAGGGATGACAATAAGAGTTACTTTTTCGATTTTACCCATAAAATGTGGAAGGATAAAAAAGAAAGATTTAGTGACTTGAGTCGGTTGTATATAATTGGGGTTTCTGAATGGATAACTAATGAAGCTCGAAAATCATTTCTTCAAAATGCTAAAGCTTTGCGCAGGATATATAATTGGGTCGATTTGGATACTTTTACCCCTAGAGCAAAAGTTAGTGAATCTGTATTTGATGGAATGAATAAAAAAATAATTTTGGGAGTTGCATCATATTGGAACTCTCAAAAAGGGTTAAGGATTGCATCTGAATTGGCGGAGATGCTTGGTGATGATTATTGTGTTGCTCTTGTAGGGGCCGTATTAGAAGAATGCTCATCTAAAATATTATGTATTGGAACGGTGAGGGATAAATCTAGGTTAGCTGGCTTATACGTTAAAGCAGAAGTGTTTGTGAATTTCTCGAAAGAGGAGTCATTTGGAAAAGTTGCAGCTGAAGCTTTGGCTTGTGGAACTCCAATTATAACAAACAAATATACTGCAAATCCTGAGTTATGTGGTGAAGGGTGTGGGTTTGTGGTTGAGGAAATAAGCGCTGAAAATATAAAAGACAGCATAATGAAAATAGAAAAACAAGGCAAGGCAAAGTTTTCTAATAAATGTAGAAAATTTGCTGAAAGCGAGTTTGATAAACGAGCGAATTTGAAAGCATATTATGATTACTATACTGATGCTATAAGAATGGATGGATGAAAAAATGATTTCACTTAGAGAAAAAATAAAAAAAATAACAGTATTGAGATATGCATTGCACGCTCCTAGAGATATGGTCACTACAATAAATTATAGGCGTCAGATGAAATCTTTAGAAAACCGGCAAGTTAAGCAGGGAAAAGATCTTGAGGTATTCAAAGACAGGTTTAAAGGCGAACGATGCTTTATTATTGGATTGGGGCCAAGCCTTACCTGTGACGATTTAGAATTGCTGAAGGGCGAAAAGTGTTTTTCTTCAAATCGTATAGTTGACATGTTTGATAAAACTTCGTGGCGCCCTTATTTCTATATGTCGGGTGATCCGATGATAGCGAGTAAGATAGGCAAAGACTTAAATAGAATTGTTGATGAATGCAACTATACTATATTGAATCTTGCCCATGTTGATAGGTATGGTTCTTATCCACTAGACAAAGAAAATGTCTATTATTATAAGACGATTTGTGGAACAGGATTTGACATGATTAGAAAAGAAAAAGGCAAGTTTCCTAATAAGATAGATCTGACTGGTTTTATCGATTCTGTTGGTACAATCACCTACGAAATGATGGAAACGGCAATTTATATGGGATTTAAAGAAATTTATCTTTTGGGAGTTGATCATTATATGGGTGGTGGGAGCAACAATCATTTCCAAGGAATAAAGTTTGAAGATAATGATCTGAAAAAATATCAAGAACGTGCTATACCTGTTGAAAGATGGACTAAAGGATATGAGCATATGAAAAAGATTGCTGAGGGCAAAGGAGCATCTATTATTAATTGCACTAGAGGCGGACACTTGGAGGTTTATGAAAGAAAAACTTTGGAAAGTGTACTGGGAGAATAAAAATGAAGTTTTCGGTTATTATTCCTGTTTATAACATGGAAAAATATGTACGTAGATGTTTGGATAGTGTATTGGGACAGAAAATCGATGATTTTGAAGTAATTGCAATAGATGACGGCTCAACTGATAATTCTCATCGAATACTGGATGAGTATTCTGCAATTTTTCCTCAAGTTCACGTTATTCATCAAGAGAACAGCGGAATCGGCGCTGCATATCGAAATGGGTTGAAAAACGCCTCCGGGGAATATATTTGCTTTGTTGATAGTGATGATTACATTGATTCAAGTTTACTACAGGATTTGAATGAAGTGGTTGAGCAATATCGTCATCCCTCTGTAATTCAGTTTGGTCTGTTGTTTGAAGATGAATCCTCAAAAGTAATACGGTGTGATTACCCTAAGGCTTCTGTGCTATATGGAAATCGAGAAATTTTAAAGGGACATTTCGAACAATTTCCAACCCCTTCTCTTGCTTGCAGAGCGTTCAAGAAAGAGCTGTTTGATGACGTTATATATTTAGATCAAAACATTGGCATAGATGAAATACTTATTGTTCAATTGTTGTTAAAAGCATCTGTGATTATTAATCTAGAGAAATGTTACTATCACGTATTTTTGAGAGAGGCGAGTGTTTCTAGAAATGATTTAACAAGAGCTCGTTTGAAACAATTTATAAATGTCTATGATATTCTCAAGGATGTTACTAAAAACAGCAGTTTGTATGCTTACAATAATATATTGATTAAATGGTTAAAGCTTATACAGGAACTATTCTTTGAGCGTGGAATGAATGATCAGGATAAGGCTTTTTTCCTAAAAGAATTCAAGGAAACATATTCTACTGTTAAAGGAACTGAAGAATATCATAGCCAGAATACTATTTATAAGATAGGCGTTTGCGTTTTTGCACTATGTCCGGATTTATATAGAATACTAAGGAAGAACAAATGACAAGAGAAGAACAAGACCGTAGTAATACAATGTACGTTGCTAGCACCTTGGCCATACTAAGTGTTATCTGTGCTCATATGAAATTGTCATTGCAGCCAGAAACGGAAGGATATTATGTTGATAAGATTCAAAATCTTTTTGGCATTATTGGAGTGGCGTGTTTTTTTATAAAATCTGGATATTATTACAAGCGAAAAGAAGGTGACACAGTTTCCTTTTGGAAAAGGAAAGCTCTGAATCTTATTGTACCGTGGTTTTTTTGGAGCATATTAACTTATATATTAAACTGCATTTTATTACGAACTGAATATAGTTTTATTAATCAAATTAAGTGGACATTTGGTTATGGAACATGGTATTATTTTGCATTTGCTTTGATTTGTCTCTTTATTGTTTGTAAGCTATGTTATGGAAAGCTACTGGGAATAGCATTGTTAGTTTTGCTAAGTGTTATTTCAAATGTCCTTTCTATAACTGGTGTGCTTGCGGGCAATTCTTTTTATACAGGCTATACAAATTTCTTTAATTGGGCTATTTTTTTTGCTGTAGGTATGATATGGCGAATGTATCAAAAATCCTCTGTTGAAGGCTCGGAGGAACACCAAATAAATAAATTGCTCATGCTGCTAACTCTTTTGTGCACCGTAGTTTTGCTTAGTATTTTAATATTTGTGGTACATGGAAATAAGAGCGTTTCGTATTGGCAGTGGTGGTCATTAGTTTTTGAATTTGCTGGATTTATTGTTGTGTATTCTGCTGCATATGTACTTAAAAATTCTAGTTTACTTAGATTTATTGGTAAAAATACGTTATTTATTTATTTGACACATATGCAAATTTGTGGGGCTATAAATACGAGACTGCCAAAGAATGCTTTCATATACGGAATTAAGCCTTTTGTTGGCCTGTTCGTTATGACCTTAATTTGCATTGCCACGATTAGATTATTTAAATGTTTAAAACTTGATAAGTTTTTATTCTTGTTTGGAATTCATGCCGGAAAGGAGATAAAATGATTCCTCTTGTAAAACCGTATATTGCACCTGCAAGTGAACTAATGCCAGAAATAGAAAGAGTTTTGTATAGCGGATATATAGCTGAAGGAGAGGCGGCTTGGGAATTTGAGGATGGACTGAAACAATTCTTAGATAATGAAAATGTATTGGCGGTACAGTCTGGTACGGCAGCGTTGCATTTGGCATTGTTACAACTGGGAATTGGCTTTGGAGATGAGGTGATTAGCACCCCGATGACATCTGAACCAACTAATACTACGATAGCAATAACAGGTGCAAAAATCATTTGGGCGGATGTAGATCCTAATACAGGATTGCTTGATCCAAATTCTGTTAGAGACAAAATTACTGAGCGTACAAAGGCAATTATGCTTGTCCATTACGCGGGAATGGTCTGCAATATGGATGCATTTAATAAATTGTCAGAAGAGACAGGGGTTCCAATCATTGAGGACGCAGCTCATGCTTTGGGGGCAAAGTATAAAAACAAAGTTATCGGTTCGAATTCTCGGTTTACTTGCTTCTCGTTTCAGGCAATAAAACATATGACGACTGTTGATGGTGGTGCAATTGCAATTAGAGATGAAGAAGATGTTGCACCAATTCGAAAACTTAGGTGGTTTGGACTTGATAAGAAGGTTTCAAGATTGGAAAATGATATAACCCGAGCGGGATATAAGTACGGAATTAATAATTTAACCGGCATAATCGGATCAATTCAGTTAAAACATGTTCGTGAAGTGGTTGATAAATATATTGCGAATGGTAAGTATTATGATAAAACATTGTTGAATGTTCCGGGAATTACTCTTGTTCCTTATTATAAGAATACAGAGCCTTCGTATTGGCTTTATACCATGAAGGTGGATGGTCGCAATGATTTTTGCAGATTGATGGAAGAAAATGGCATCACAGCTTCACCGCTCCATCACAGAAGTGATACACACAGCGTATTTTCAGAATCTAAATGTGAACTTCCCAATATGGAGAGTTGGTATAATAGTTTTGTTCATATACCCTGCGGATGGTGGGTTGATGACGAAACGCGTGAGAAAATCGTTGAAACAATAAAAAAAGGTTGGTAAAGAGGATTAACGATGATTCCTTTATATAAACCATATATGCCGGAGTTGCCGGATATAGATAGTGTATTGCATTCGGGACAGCTTGCGGCGGGAAAATATACAACAGAATTTGAAGGAGAACTTCAAAAGTATCTTTCACAAGAGAATGTTATATCCACTAGCACGTTTAATACAGCTATTTCTGTTGCAATAACAACATTTGATTTTGAATATGGGGACGAGATAATTGTTTCGCCGATGGCTTGTCTGGCATCTACACAGCCCTATGCAACGGCTGGTTTGAAAATCATATGGGCAGATATTGATCCGAGCACGGGGACACTGAATCCTGATTCAGTAAAAAGAATGATTACATCTCGTACAAAAGGAATCGTTCATAATCATTTTTGTGGATATCCAGGATATATAGATGAAATCAATTCTATCGGCAAAGAATACGGCGTTACTGTTATTGATGATGGAATTGAGTGTTTTGGCACGACATATAAAGGGAAAATGATTGGCAACTGTGGTACGGATGTGACAGTTTTTTCATTTAACCCAGTGAGGGTGTTGACTACTGTTGATGGGGGCGCTGTTGCTTTTCATGATAAATCTTTAATGCAGAAGGCTATATTAGTAAGGGATTGTGGAATAGATCGAAGCATTTTTAGGGATGAGTTAGGCGAAATAAACCCTAAGTGTGATATATGCGTGCAAGGATATAGTGCAACCTTAAGTAATGTAAATGCATATATTGGAATACAACAATTCCGAGACCTTGAAAAAAGAATCAAAAAACAACGCTCACAAGCTGAAAAATGGAAGCAAACAATGTCGGAGTATGGAGATTATAAAGTATTGGAATCTCCTAACGGTGAACCAAATTATTGGGTATTCGGAATATTGGCCAGAAATAAACAGGATTGTATAAGAAACTTTAGAAACTTAGGGTATTATGCGTCTGGAGTACACATCAATAATAATATATATAGTGTATTCGGAAAGCAAAACACATTGCCTGGAGTAAAAGAATTCTATAATTCTTTTGTAGCGCTTCCCTGTGGATGGTGGATGGATATAGATGATTGAAATAGAAATAACCAATATGTATGAAGTGGTTTTCAAATAAATGTCAATGATCAATATGTTGAAAAAGAAAGGATTACATGCGAGATGAAAATTGTTTTTTGGGCTTACAGACAGTGGGGGATTGATGTATATCCTACGATTGAACGGCATCCAAAGGTAGATGAAGCGGTATTATGTAAAAGTAGGGATGAAGTATTAAGGCTTCCTCTTGAAGAATATGATCTTCTTCTAACTTGTGGGCTTAGTGAGGAACTGGGCAAAGAAATAGTAACAAGAATAGAGGCTATTGGAGTCCACTGCGCAGAACTCGATCGATATTCGTATGGGACACCGATTCAGTTACAGATAATTGATGGTATAAGATATTCAAAACATAGAATATTTAGTTTTACCTATGAAGAAAATTCGAAGCGAGCTCATACACATAACCGGAAATATGCTAATGAGGTCACGCTTGACCTTACTGGAAATATGTCAGACATTCTTGAACAAATGACGGCTACTAGCAAGGTTTTGTTTAACCAGTTTCTTGATGAATATCCAAATAACGAATGGCATACATGGCCAGAGGAGGATGTTGTTCGCCCGAAGCGCAAGCCAGAGGATAGTTCGATTTCAAAGGACGAATTAATGAAAATGGATACAGAACAAATGTATAATTTTTTCCGATGCCTTGAGGCACCATATCCTAACGGTTATATTGAAGACGAGAAAGGATGCCTGTTCATTGAGCGTGTAAGGTATAGGAAGAAGTAATATGAGGGTTTGTTTTCTTGCATATAGGGATTGGGCTTTAAGATCTATAGAAGAGGTGACTTCATTATGCGATGTCAAGGTTGTTGATTTAATAAGGTCTGAAGAAGAATATCGGAAGATAGTTCTCTCATATCCGGATGGATATGTTGACTGTATCGTTTTGGTTGGATGGAGTTGGATAATAAGAGATGATACTTTACAGCGCTTTTTGTGTGTGGGAGTGCATCCGTCAGATTTGCCGCAGTATAGAGGTGGAAGCCCGATTCAGCATCAGATAATAGCTGGATTGGAGAAAACCCGAATATCGCTGATGAACATTTCTCCTGACGGGGTTGATGTTGGCGATATATGGTTGAAAGAGGAATGGAAGTTGACAGGCCAGACAATGAAAGATATTTTAGACGATTTGTCGATTAGTACAGTCAGACTGCTGCAACGCTTTTTTCAGGATTTTTATTCGCTTGCGCCTAAGAAACAGGATTTATCCAAAGGCACATACTATAAGAGAAGAAGCCCCGAGGAAAGTAGGGTAACGTGGGAACGGCTCGCTGAAATGAAACTGAAAGATGCCTATAATCTAATTAGGGCATTAGAAGATCCATATCCTAATTTATTTGTTGAAGATGAAAAAGGTAATAAGTTGTATTTTAAAGAAGTTGAGTACAAGGAGCACGAATGATTTAGATTAGTTATATAAATCTGCAGAAGAGGTCAGTAGCATTGAAAAAGTCTATTTATTCTTTAAAAGCTTTTGCGTTTTTGGGTATATTTCTTCTTCATTCTAAGTTTTACATTGAGTGGGCAACTTTGGGTGTGTGTATTTTTTTTGTTGTGTCCGGCTTTCTTTTGACATTAAGACATGATGACAATTTTAAATATGCGGGGTGGGGACAGGCTATTAGGTTTGCGTGGGATCATATTAAAAGAATATATCCATTACACATAATTACGATGTTAATGGTTTTGCCGTTGGATTTTATTCTTATGTTACGCAATAATACAACCATCAAGGGCATAATTGAGATGTTTCGTAATATCGTTTTGAACATCTTGCTGCTGCAATCATGGTGGCCTGATACTTCAGTTAATGTTTCACTCAATGGAGTGGCTTGGTATCTATCCAGTATAGCATTTTGCTATTGCCTTTTTCCAATTATTCGAAGACATATATCTACTAAAAAGACAACATATCTCATAATTACGATGTTTATTGTGTTTGTACTTCAGTTAATCGTTTCTCTGATAGCGGTATCAAATAACATTACCGATTCTGTTTATAGATGGCTGACATATGATGCTCCTTTTTTTAGGCTTGGAGATTTTTATATTGGGTGCGTCGTGGCACTTTTAGTTCAAAGAAAAGATAATCATACATATAATGGCATTCTCTTGAGATCATTTTTTGAATTGCTGACAGTATGCATTTCTCTGATAGTTGTATGTTGGGATCATTATTCGTCACACGATACTATAATAGGACGTGTTTTGGGTAATTGGACAACCTTATATATACCGATAGCCTGCGCTATGGTATATTTTGCATATGAAGGAACAGGTATCATATTTGGAAAGATGCTAATGACCCCATTGTTGGTCTTTGTTGGTAAAAATAGTTCATATTACTTTTTATTGCATTATGTATTATGCAAATGGATATTCAATGTATTGCTGTATTTTCGAGTTCAATTTAGTCCATGGATTATGGCTGGAGGATTGTTATTGGCTACGGTGCTACTAGGTAATCTTTATTGTCGTATTGAAAGAAAAGTGTCATTATCAAAAACAAGATAGTATTACGGAATATGAAGAAGTATAGAATTGGTGCATTAATATCATACATTACAATTGCATTTAATATAGTCAGCGGAATCATATATACACCATGGGTTTTGAAAATGATTGGTGATGAAGATTATGCTATCTATACAGTAGCGATTTCTATAATAAGTATTTTTATGGTTGATTTCGGAATAGGTACAGCTATTTCCAAATATATATCTGTATATTACGTAAATAAGGAATATGAAAAGGTTAATGATTTTTTGGGTATAATCTATAAACTGTATGGCTTTATAGATTTACTTGTCTTTTTTGCACTATTCTTCATCTATTTGAATCTTGAAGGAATATATACAAGTTTTGACACCAAGTCACTGGATAAACTGAGGGTGGTGTTTTTAATTGTGGGTTGCTACAGTCTTATTCAGTTTCCGTTTATGAGTTTGAATGGAGTTCTAAATTCGTTTGAACGATTTTCATTTGCCAAGATTATAGATTTATTACAAAAAGTATTAGTAGTTGGGATTATGGTTGCTCTTCTTCTGAATGGGGGAGGGCTTTATGAATTGGTGATGGTTAATGCAACAGTTTCTCTCGTAGCAGTGTTTTTTAGATGGCTGTATATTCGCTTTGCCTTGGGAATTCATGCAAATCTAAAATATAAAGATATAAAACTTGTAAAGGCTATTTTTGCCTTTTCGATTTGGATAGCAATTATTTCATTAATGCAAAGACTTTTATATAGTATAGCGCCTACATTGATTTCAAGATTAGGAACAACATTTGGAATTAATATATTTAGCTTTGCATCAACTATAGAAGGATACTATTTTTTGATAGGAAATGCCATAAGCGGTATGTTTATTTCAAAGGTAACTGGTATTACGGAATCAAACAGTGATGAGCAGTTAAATGATTTGTTTGTTAAAGTTGGAAGATTTCAAATGATTCTTGTGGGGCTGGTTTATGTAGGTTGGATCTGCATCGGTGATTTATTTGTTACAAATATCTGGCTGGGGAGAAAATATATTAATGTCTATTGGGCGGGGATAATACTTATGCTTCCTGATCTCTTGATTATTCCCCAGCAAATAGCGTCTACAGCTATTGTGACTAAGGGGTTGGTGGCATATCAGGCAATAGCGTATATTGGAGCGGCTTTAATTAATTTAGTGATATCATACGTGCTTATACCAATTAATGATGTAATGGGTATGAGTATAGCTATTGCATTCGCATACTTTTTTTATTTTGTCTTTATGAATGTGGTATATGAAAAGAAACTGGGATTGAAAATGTTACAGTTTTATAAGAAAGTATATTTTCGAATTATTCCCTTTCAATGTCTTGCTTTGTTATTGGCTTTGGTTATCAGGAAATTTATGCCATTAGGTGGGCGGCTTGGAACGATTGTACTTGGATTTTTGGTTATATGTATTTATTCATTAGCTGTTTTATTGTTCGTGGCAAATGATGATGAAAAGAGGTTGTTACATGTTAAATGAAGAAAATCTAAATTTGTATAAAGATGAACAATTGACGGTCCCGGTACTTCTAGAATTCTTTGTTAGGCATGAACAATTTGCACGTGTATTTGAGCAAATCAGAAAGGTCAGACCATTAAAATTATTTTTATATCAAGACGGGCCAAGAAATGGAAATCCCGATGATGCGGAGGGGATTCGCCGATGCCGAGAAATCGCTGAAAATATTGATTGGCCATGTGATGTTCATACATATTATCAGGAAAATAATGTTGGGTGTGATCCTTCTGGATTTGTGGCGCAACGTTGGTTTTTCTCAAATGTGGATATGGGTATTGTGCTTGAAGACGATGTGGTTCCAAGTATCAGTTTTTTTAAATTCTGTGAAGAGTTATTAGAGAAATATAAAGATGATACAAGAATACAAATGATTTGTGGCATGAACAATATTGAGATTTGTTCACATACTGATGATAGCTATATTTTTTCTAAAAGCGGAAGCGTTTGGGGGTGGGCTTCTTGGAGCCGAGTCGTTTCTGAAAGGGATAGCAATTATACTTGGATAGAAAATCGGAATGTTGTTGATAATCTGAAGCGACAGATTGGAGAAAAGCATGCCCTTTTTTTGATAGATAAATGCAAAAAACATAAGGAAAGCGGAAGAGAACATTTTGAGACTATAGGTGGAGTAGACTTATATCTTCAGAGTAGACTGAATATTGTTCCTAAATACAATTTAGTTACAAATATCGGGATAGCTAATGATACTACTCACGGGACTGATGATATAAGGATTTATCCCAAGGCAATTAGAAAATTATTATATATGAAAAGTTATGAAATAGAGTTCCCATTACGACATCCAAAGTATGTTATGGCAGATGCTAAGTTTGACAAAGAGATGGATTTCAATCCACTTAAAAGATTTATGATTGCTTGGGAAATCAGATTTAGGAGCTTGAGGTATAAGGGACTAAGTTATTGTATCAAAAAGTTAACCGATAGAATTTTTGAACCTAGTGATAGAAAACATAATTGTCAGTAAATGAATTTGAAAGTAAGGAGAGAATGTATGGAAATAATAGGAGTGATTCCAGCTAGATATAAATCTTCACGTTTCCCAGGAAAGCCTCTCGCAGATATCTGTGGCAAACCGATGATTTGGTGGGTTTATCAGCAATGTAAAAAAGTAGAAGACTTTTCAGAAGTTTATGTTGCGACAGATGATCAGAGAATATATGAAGCTTGCAAAGAAAATGATGTTGAAGTCATTATGACTTCCGATAGTCATCCGACTGGCACAGACAGAATCGGTGAGGTGGCTAGAAGGATTTCAGCAGATTTAATTGTAAATATCCAGGGAGATGAGCCTTTGCTTGAGCCATCAACGATAAAGGCGGCCATAACGCCTTTTTATCATGATCCTGATTTACAGATATCTAATCTGATGACTAAGATTAAGGATCCTGTTGATGTGGTGAACTTTACGGTCCCCAAAGTAATAACAAATAAAGAGGGTATTGGGATTTATTTGACTCGCTCTACCGCTCCTTACCCGAAGGGCAGTATAGATTATTCGTATTACAAGCAGGTCTGTGTATATGGCTTTAAGCCCGAGGCTCTTCGTTTTTTCTGTGATTATGGAATTAAATATGGTAAGGCTAAAATAGAATCGATCGAGGATATTGAGATTCTAAGATTTATTGAAAATGGATATAGAGTTCAGTATATAGAAGTTGATTCTGAAACGGTGGCCGTGGATACTCCAAATGATCTACAAAAAGTTAGAAGCATCGTAAAAGCAAAAATAGAATCCGGAGAACTCCGCGTTTGATTGTTTAGAATAGAGGAAGCATCATGAACAAGGTTCAGGTTTTGGATTGCACACTCAGAGATGGTGGTTATTGTAATGAATGGCATTTTGGATATGAAAACGAAAAACGAATAATAGAGGGACTTGTTGAAGCAGATGTAGAAATTATTGAATGCGGTTTTTTGACAAATAGAGTCGATTACAATCCGGATGTGACTAAATTCTCTACATTGGAAGAGGCTTCTGGAGTTATTCCTCAAAATAGAGCAGGGAAAAAATATGTAGTTATGATGAACCACGGTGAATATGAAACGCAAGATTTGCCGGTGTATGATGGAACGTCTGTTGATGGTATTCGTGTTGCATTTCACAAAAATAATTATAGTGAAGCACTTGAGGATTGCAGGGTCATAAACGAAAAAGGCTATTTAGTATTTGTACAGGCGATGCTGTCTCTCAATTATACTGATGCTGAATTTTTACAACTTATATCAGCTGTAAATGAAATTGATCCTTATGCGTTCTATATTGTAGATAGCTTCGGGTCAATGAGAGAAAAAGAGTTGATTCGCTTCTTTTATCTCATAGAGAATAATTTAAATGAGAATATATGGATTGGGTTTCATAGCCATAATAATATACAGTTGGCCTTTTCTAATGCGCAGCGATTAGCCAATTTGCAAACCAGCAGGAATTTGATTATTGATTCTTCTATTATGGGTATGGGACGTGGAGCTGGTAATTTGAATACGGAGCTGTTTTTGGAGTATTTAAATGAGAATGCCGGAAAGGAATATCGTGTAAAACCATTACTGGTTATCATAGATAAAATACTAAATCAGTATTATGAAAAAAATTACTGGGGATATAGTTTGCCTAACTATATTTCTGCTTCGCATAACGCCCATCCCAATTATGCCGGATATTTGGATGAAAAGAAGACTTTGAACTATGAGGATATGAACAATATATTCGATATGATGGAGGAGGCTAAGAGAGCTGTTTTTGATATCGAATATATTGAAGAATTGTATCTAAAATACCAGGAAAAGGATCAAGTACAGGAAATTCATCTATCCGATTTTATTGAATCTATATCAGGTAAAACGATACTTATGATTGCCCCAGGACAAAGCTCGGAAATTGAAAAAGAAAAGATAATAGCCTGTTCGAAAAGGGATGATATTATTTCAATCAGCATAAATTTTGAATATGATGAAGATATTACCAAGTATATTTTTGTTAGTAATCTGAGACGTTATAGAGATCTTGGAATTATAGAACGGAAAAAAAGCATTGTCACATCCAATATTTCCTCTGTAGATGCATATTTACAGGTGAAATATAAGGATTTGATTAATGATATGGAACCGGTTCGCGATAATGCTGGATTGATGCTGATTAAATTTCTGATTAACCATGGTGTTGACAAGGTTTTGATTGCTGGCATGGATGGGTACTCTTCAAATGTTGAAGAAAACTATGCCAATCAGAGAATGAGTTTTCATACTGAAAAGATATTGGCAGAGCGTAAAAATGAGGGAATAATGAAGGTGTTGAAAGATTATTCTAAAAAAATACAAATAGAATTTATCACGACTCCTCGTTATATTAGATTGGATTGAATTTTGTAAGAATGAATCGATATGAGAGAGAAAGATAATAACAAGCAAATACCTCCATATATAAAGGCAATGATATTCACTGCTGTTGCTCTATGGCTTTTTATGGCTGTTGGGAATATGTGCAAGATAATACTACCTAAATTTGGGCATGGCACTTTCTATGATGTTACAAAAGATTCGATATTCAAGTCGGCTCCGGGACACAATGGTAACCTTTTGCTACGCGTTTTGAGGGGTAAAATAGTTTATGTTTCCTCTGATTGTGAATTTAAAAGATATTTGGAGGCATATTCGGATTTGGTGATATCCGATGAATTATTGATGAATGATGTTGATGATTCGGAGAATGTATATACAGAGATTGGAACGCTTGGCTTTTCGCAATCGACGCTGTTTTCGGAAACATCATATTTAGAATATACCCAGCGCGGCAATCCTACAATTTACATGAATTTTAGTGGATTACTAAACGCGGAAAAGATTGATGTTTTAGAAGATGCAGATAAGAATCTTTACGTTAGGACAAGAGAGTGATAGGACAATGGTGAAATATATAAAAAAACATAATAATCTATTTGTTTCACTATCACTGTTTGCTTCTATCTTAATTTGCATTTTCTTTAATACAATATATCCTGATCTTGTTGGAAAATCTGAAACTAGTGATTTTGTGTTGCAACTTACTGATGGGTTCTGCTGGAAGCAGATAATTTGGTGCGTTATTGTATGGTTGGTAGGATATGGCTTTTTGTTGGAAATCACTCCAAACAAAAAAACACTATTGGCTGTGATGGCATTTCCGACAGGTGAGGCCGTCATTGTTTTATGCTTAATGATTCTATTGTTTCTTGGAATTCCTACTAATTCAATTATACTTAAAATATTAGTTGGATTACTGCTGGTTATTGTATTGACTTTAGCATTCTGCAAAAAAAAGGTGAGTTTGGGGACTTTTTTGCGGTCACTGGCAATGGCTATTTCTGCAATCAACCTTATTTCTACCGGGATTTTTCCTATCCTTTTAAGTTCGGATTCATATTCTTCCATCTATGACTACGGGACGCTTTTAGCCAATCGAGGAGCAATAGATTATGCTCTAGTTGGTGAAATGCTCGTTTGGACTGGGATTTCACCGGCAGTTATGCAGATGCAAGCAGTTTTGATGGGCTTTGATTTTATCTATATTATTCACTGGCTACTAATGCTCTCTCTTTTTGCGGCGATTCCTCTTTTTGTTTTAGAAAAACTTAGGAATTTGAACATAGATCCACAGAAGCAAAGACTCATATTATCAATATCTGTTGTATGCTTGTTGCTTTCTATGCCTATGCTCTTTCTTTCAACATATGTTATTTCGAATGCATATTTTATGGTTTATGCATTCTTCTTTGTTATAGGATTTGTTTCGTTGGAAGATAAAAGGTGGTGGATTGTTCTTTCTATTTTTTTGAGTTTTATATGCTTGAATAGATCAGATGGTTGTATAACCATGTGCTTCTTTTTGATTGCGTTGAGTATGACTGAGGAATTTGCTAGGATTATTAAGATTGCAACATTGCCTGTGATTGTCGATATCATATACTTCCTTAAAGACTATTATCTATATAGAAAGTATAGTGAAGTATATTATACATGGCCTGCGTTTTTGAATGACAAGATGATGTTGGTTATGGTAGGCATATCAATTCTGACATATGGGTATATTTTTGTTGGTAGTAAACTGTACAAATCCAATACGATGACGTTTTTTGCGATATATATAGTTTTGCTTGGTGCGACATCTTATTTGCTTGTTGATAATTTTTCTATTACACTTTCTAATCTAAATAATGCAATTCATAGTTTGCTGGTGCCGGAATGGTGGGGGTATGTTCCGATTTTAATTGTATTCTTAACCGTAATCCTATTTATATATAAACGATGGGATAGGGTTTCATTTACTGTGACATATGGATATGTTTTTTTGAATTTTCTTACTTGTTCTATGCGCGAGAATGATCGAATTTACGTAGGATATGGTGATACATTTAATCGAGTAATGTTCTCTGTATATCCGATTTTCTTTTATATTATTGTTACTAAGGTGCTTGAATTATTATACATAAAGAAAATGGATCAATAAGGTAAAATACGGACTGGTTTTTGGGAGGAATTCGAAATTGGATAATAATGGAATTTCAATAGTAATGCCTTGCTTGAATGAAGAAAAAACACTCGCCATTTGCATTGAAAAGGCTAAGAAAAGCATAGATGATTTGTGGTCTGGGAACGGCGAAGTGATTATAGCAGATAATGGAAGCACTGATTCTTCTGTGCATATCGCAGAAAGCTTAGGTGCACGAATCGTTCATGTATCTACAAAGGGGTATGGCGCAGCATTACAGGCCGGAATAAATGCGGCGGAATATGAGTATATCATAATGGGTGATGCAGATGACTCGTATGATTTTAGTAATCTAGCAGATTTCAAGATGAAACTTGATGAGGGATATGACTTGGTTATGGGCAATCGATTTCTCGGAGGGATCAAAGATGGAGCTATGCCCTGGTCTCATAGATACATAGGTAATCCCATTCTTTCCGGAATAGGAAGGATCTTTTACAGAACTAAAATTCGAGATTTTCATTGTGGCTTAAGAGCATTCAGAAAAAGCAGTGTTGAAAAACTGAATTTGTGTACTACCGGCATGGAATTTGCTAGTGAAATGGTTGTGAAAAGTGTTTTGTTTGACATGAAGATAACAGAAGTTCCGTGTGTTTTATATCCGGATGGAAGGGATCGTCCTCCTCATTTAAGGAGTATTCCGGATGGATTAAGGCATTTGCTATTCCTGCTTATTTATAGCCCTAAGTGGTTGTTTTTGCTCCCGGGAATTGTTCTTTCGCTTGTTGGCGCTGTGATGCTTGTTGTACTTTTTATAACTCCTATTCAGATTTTTAATATACGTCTTGAGACAATAACCATGTTTTATGCCTCAATAGCATTATTATTGGGCGTACAAGCAATTCAATTTTCTCTCTTTACAAATATTTATGGCAGGCGTATTGGACAGTTTCCTAATGCTTCTTCTATAATTCGTCGAATTGAAGGATTTATGCAGGCAAAGGGATTTGCTTTTGCAATATTCATGATTGTTTTGGGTGCTGCAGGTGTGATTTTTAGCTTGACAGCATGGGGATCATTAGGGTTTGGTGAATTATCCGACCATACACTTCACCGTGGAGCAATTCTATCGGGTACAATTCTTGTGTTGGGTTTTCATTTACTATTGTCGTGCTTCTTTGTGAATGTGCTTCACATGGGAGGAGAGAACTAATGGCTGTTAGCGTGGTGACATATGGAGGGAGAGTAGGGTGGTTCTTAAGAAAGCACTTTTCTCGTTATACCAGTGATGCGTATTTGAACATGCAATACTTGTTACGGCGAGGTTTGTATAACAAATATATTCAATATTTTGATGCCCAGAATAAAACGCCTTTGCCCTGCCTTATATCCATCGAAACGATTAATCGGTGTAATAGTACTTGTTCATTTTGTCCTGTGAATAAGAATGCAGATTGTAGACCTTTTCAAAAGATGTCTGAAGAATTGTTTTATAAAATAATCGGTGAGCTCAAAGCTGTGGATTATGATGGATATTTGAATTTGTATGTAAACAATGAACCGTTGGTGGATGTTCGTATTGAGGATTGGTATCGATATGCAAAAGAACAGCTTCCTAAGGCTAAAATGTTGTTGTATACTAACGGACTCCTTATGACAAGGGAAAGGTTTGATCGAATTGCACCATATATTGATAAGATGATTATCAATAATTATTCTGAGAACATGACCCTTCACAAGAATATAGCAGATTTATATGAATATATTCGCTTTAATCCAGAATATAAAGAGCGCGATATAACAATTCAGATTCGATTTATACATGAGATTTTAACTAATAGAGCCGGTGATGCTCCAAATAAAAAGAAAAAGAACAAGATAAATTGGTTATGCATAATGCCGTACACAGATGTAACGATTTTCCCAAATGGTACAGTTGGTTTGTGCTGTAGCGATGCATTGGAAAAGACTAATTATGGGAATGTGTCTGAGAAGTGTTTGTGGGATATTTGGGAAAGTGACGTATATAAAAAACTAAGAGAAATAATAGGCCGAGATAGAAATGATTATAGTTTCTGCAAAGGATGTGATTTCTTTGATGCCGGGATAAGAAATGATTTCATAAAGCAAAAATTACAGGGGATGAGGGAGTAAATTGCTTAAGATCCATATAGGATTGAGGGATTGTTTATGGGATATACAACCGGATGGTATCTATTATTTTTGTTTTGTTGTTTTTTTCTGTTTTGGATAATACCACATAATTATCGATGGATAGTCATTTTTGCAGGCAATCTGATTTTTGTATTCTTTAATTCATCCGCATTTCAAATTTGTTCGTTTATTATATTGAATTCAATTGTGTATTTATGCGGGATATGGATATATAAAGCTGATCTTGATCGAAGAAAACTAAGACTTTGGATTTCGCTGATGGTTATTATTTTTCCGTTGGTTTTGATTCGCCTTGTAAAAATAGTCGATATCCAAGCTTTATCGATGCCCCTGTTAACAGAAAATCACGTAAGTATGGCACATCTTATGCCGATTGGGATTTCATTTTGGACTTTGGAGATGATTACATATTTATGTGATGTAGCCTCATCTAAAATGGTTGCTTATCGAAATCCTCTGAAATTAATAACCTTTTTCTCATTTTTCCCTACAGTTATTTCTGGTCCTATAGAGCGCATAGGCAAGTTGGATTTATTAAATATAGTTGAAAGTACGTCGTATGATTCACACAGATTTGAAAAAGCATTAAGGAGTGTTCTTTTAGGTTTCTTCTTAAAGCTAATGATAGCTGATAGAGCCAAGATATATGTCGATGCTGTTTTTGATAATTGGAGGTCGTGTAATATATTAAGTCTTTGGATAGGGGCTTTTTTGTATAGCATACAGTTGTATGCCGATTTTTTAGGTTGCATGAAAATTGTTGGAGGTTCAGCTCTTTTTTTAGGTATTGAACTGACAGAAAATTTTAAAAGACCATATTTTTCTGAATCGGTGGCTGAGTTTTGGCGAAGGTGGCATGTTAGTCTAAGTAATTGGTTGAGGGATTTTGTATATATTCCACTTGGCGGAAATCGAAGAGGACTTTTGAGACAATGCGTGAATTTGAGCATAGTTTTTTTGATCTTTGGAATATGGCACGGGGGAGGATTTACTTTTATTTTTTGGGGAGCACTGCATGCTCTTTACCAAATTGTGGGGCTGATTGTTAGGCAAATAAGATTATTGAGAAGTACAGGAAGTATTAAATTTTTTCGGATTATCTTGACTAATATTTTAATCACTATAGCATGGGTGGTGTTTCGATCAGACACCATCGAACAAGCGTTTGGGATAATACATCGTTTAGTTTTCGGCGGGGCAAATATAGAAGGATGCATTTCCTTTTGGGAACTGGGGCTTGGTATTAAGCAATGGATATTGCTTATTTTGTTGATTCTAAGTATGTTCGTGTTTGGGATAATACAAGAGCGACGTGCCAATTCTATGGTTATAGAAAAAACTCAGAGAAAATCGAATTCAAGAATTGCAGTTGCTTATGATGTTCCAGTGGCGTTTAGATATGGTTTTTATATTGTTTGTGCTATGATTATAACGATATTTGGCGTATATGGATATGGTTTTGAGGCTCAAGACTTTATATATAGTGGGTTTTAAGTGAAATGTTTCATAAAGATATTGTGAGATTATTAATGTCTGTAGGTGTATTTTTCCTGATTGCTTACGGTGTGACGCCTTTCTTTGTTCCCAAGTGTGTTGAGAATAATGCAGTATCTCCTATGGTTACATTTCAGAATTTTTATAGAATGGAACCGAATAGCATAGATGTGCTGTTTATGGGAACTTCACATGTTTACAATTCTATGAATCCGACATTGTTATTTGAGGAATATGGGATAGAGTCGTATAATTTAGCAAGTTCCCGGCAGGGCACGGTGGATACGTTTTATTGGTTAAAGGAGGCCACCAAATATCAAACCCCAAAAGTTTTAGTTTTTGAGGTATATGGAATGATTCCATACTCCCAATTTGAAGGCGGAGATATTTATTGGAACAGTAATGAGTCCTTAGTTAGACTGCCGATAGATTGGATGCGTTTTTCTGATGTAAAGTTTAATGCCATTTTAGACTTATCTTCTAAGGATGCGCGAATTACAATCGAATCGATGCTTTTTCCATTGATAAGATATCATGAAAGGTGGGAATTGCTGGAAGCAAATGACATTCCGGGACGATTAAGTTATCTTCAATCATATAGGGGATTTAAACCTATTAATACCAGACGCGACAGTAATGATGGGTATTCTACTATAAATGAATCGGATATAACCATGGTCAATGGTGAGTCTTTGATTTTCGCTAGTGAATATACGGATAGATTAATGGATTATTGCCAAAAAAAAGGTATTAAAGTCATATTGGTGCGGACTCCATATTTGGGAGCAAATGCAGAGGAATATGTAACATTTAAAGAATATGCCGAATCCTATGGATGCGAATACTATGATTTTAATTATATAGATTTATATCAAGAAATCGATTACAACTTTGCTACAGATAATGCTGATGATGGTCATGCCAATATCTATGGAGCAGAGAAAATAACAAGGTATTTGGGTGAAATCATAAGTGAAATGGTTTCTGAGTGAGATAGGTAACTTGTAAACGGTTTGATAAATTCCACATAATCAATGAATTTTGTTAAACTTACACTAAAAGAATAGAGAGAAAAGATGAATTTAAGTAATATGTCAATAACAGATAGTTTTAAAGGGAAAGTTTTGGTGATAACCGGAGGAACCGGATCTTTCGGCTCAACGGTGCTTAAGCATTTTTTGACCACAGATATAGCGGAGATTCGTATATTTAGCCGTGATGAAAAGAAACAGGACTGGATGAGACATACTCTTCAGGCTTCATATCCTGAATATGCCTCGAAAGTTAAATTTTTCATTGGTGATGTCAGGAATATAGATTCTGTCAGGGATGTTATGTATAAAGCGGATTTCGTATTTCACGCTGCTGCTTTGAAAGAGGTTCCTTCCTGTGAATTCTTCCCTATGGAGGCTGTCAGAACCAATATTATCGGAACGGATAATGTTATTACCGCAGCAGTAGAGAATTGTGTTAAGAGAGTGGTGTTCTTAAGTACAGATAAGGCGGCATATCCTATTAATTCTATGGGAATGACCAAGGCTGTTGCTGAGAAAATTGTGGCTGCCAGAGCTCAGGCTTCATTCGAGCGCTCAGGAACTGTATTATGCTGTACACGATATGGAAATGTTATGTGTTCCAGGGGGTCGGTAATACCTCTGTTTATTGATCAGATTAAGAGAAAAGCTCCGATTACCATCACGGACCCCAATATGACAAGATTCTTAATGAATCTTGATGAGGCAGTCGATCTGGTGGCATTCGCATTTGAACATGCCGAACCCGGAGATCTGTTTATTCAGAAGGCTGATGCTTCAACCATCGGAGATCTTGCCGATGGTGTTATGAAGGTATTTGGAGAGACAGAGAAGAAGATAATCGGCACCAGACATGGCGAGAAGTTATATGAAACTCTTATGACCAGGGAAGAGAGACTTCGTGCTACGGATATGGGACACTATTTCAGAATCGCTCCCGACGGAAGGTCACTTAATTACGATAAATTTTATGTTGAAGGTAATGTGCTTACGGAAGGCGATGAGGCATATACGTCCCACAATACTAACCGTTTGGATATAGACGGAGTTGTAGCTAAGATAATGACAACTGATTATGTGAAGGAAGAGCTGGAAGGCCGTCCTCATATAGTTGAAGCGTGATTCTATTTTTGTTTATGGAGTAGGAAGCTGATATGGCTGATTGGAAAAACAACGGAAAGTTAAAACTGCTTATCATTGTTGGTACCAGACCTGAGATCATACGTCTTGCGGCAGTAATCAAGAAGTGCAGAAAGTATTTTGATACTCTTTTGGCACATACAGGACAGAACTATGATTATAACCTGAATGGTGTCTTTTTCAAGGATTTGGAGCTTGATGATCCGGATGTCTACATGGAGGCAGTTGGAGCAGATCTTGGCGAAACAATGGGTAATATTATAGCCAAGAGTTATAAATTGATGGAAGAGATGAAGCCGGATGCTGTATTGGTGCTCGGTGATACCAATTCCTGCCTCTCCGTAATAGGTGCGAAGAGACTGCATATTCCAATCTTCCATATGGAGGCCGGAAATCGTTGTAAGGATGAGTGCTTGCCGGAAGAGACCAATCGCAGGATTGTTGATATCATCTCTGATGTGAATCTTGCATATAGTGAGCATGCCAGAAGATATCTTGCAGATTGTGGACTTCCCAAGGAACGTACATATGTTACAGGTTCCCCCATGGCAGAAGTACTTCGCATGAACCTTGAGAAGATCAAGGCTTCGGATGTTCATGAAAGGCTTGGCCTTGAGAAGGGTAAGTATATTTTGTTATCTGCCCATAGAGAAGAGAATATAGATACTGAGAAAAATTTCCTGTCTCTTTTTACTGCAATCAATAAGATGGCTGAGAAGTACGATATGCCTATTTTGTATTCATGCCACCCCAGGTCTAAGAAACGTTTGGAACAGTCGGGATTTAAGCTGGATAAGAGAGTTATTCAGCATGAGCCGCTGGGCTTCCATGATTACAATTGTCTTCAGATGAATGCTTTTGCAGTTGTTTCCGATTCAGGTACATTACCTGAGGAGAGCAGTTTCTTTACCTCTATAGGTAATCCTTTCCCTGCTGTGTGTATAAGAACTTCTACGGAGAGACCTGAAGCATTGGACAAGGGATGCTTTATTTTGTCGGGAATAGATGCTGTAGGATTGCTTCAGGCTGTCGATACTGCTGTTGAAATGGTTCGTAATTCCGATAATGGAATACCTGTTCCGAATTATACGGATGAGAATGTATCCGGTAAGGTTGTTAAGATAATTCAATCCTATGTAGGCGTTGTCAATAAAATGGTTTGGAGAAAAGAATGAACATTCTGGTGACAGGATCTGCAGGATTTGTTGGACGTAATCTTGTTGAAAATTTGAAAAATCTGCGTGACGGTAAGAACAGGACGCGTCCGGGAATTGTTATTGATGAAATATATGAGTACGATTTGTATTCAACTACTGAAGATTTAGAGAGATTTTGTAAAGAAGCGGATTTTGTCTTTAATCTTGCAGGAGTTAATCGTCCGGAAAATCCGGAGGAATTCAAGAAGGGTAATTTTGGATTCGCATCACTTCTTCTTGATACTCTTAAGAAATATGGCAATAAGGCTCCGGTTATGCTTTCCAGTAGTATTCAGGCGACTTTGGCCGGAAGATTCGGAACGTCGGAATATGGACTTAGCAAGAAGGACGGAGAAGAGCTATTCTTCGACTATGCCGAAGAATGTGGTGTAAAGGTATTGGTGTATCGCTTTCCTAATCTTGTGGGAAAGTGGGTGAGACCGAACTATAACAGTGCAGTAGGAACATTCTGCAATAATATCGCAAATGACTTGCCTATAACCGTTAATGATCCATCTGTTGAATTGGAAATGCTCTTCATTGATGATCTCTTGGAAGAGATGTATGACGCTCTAGAAGGGAAGGAGCATCATTGCGAGTTCGATGGAGTTGAAACGATTAGGAAAGAAGATGGCAGGTATTGCTGTGCTCCCGTTACTCATAGGGCTACACTTGGGTATATTGTTGAGTGTTTGAAAAGATTCCATGATCAGCCTAAGACTTTGATCATACCGTCTATTCCGGAAGGATCATTTGAGAAGAAGCTGTATTCCATGTACCTGAGCTATCTTCCCAAAGACAAGATTGCTTATGATCTTGATATGAGCGAGGATGACAGAGGATCCTTTACTGAGATTATTAAGACTCTTGATCATGGGCAGATATCTGTGAATATCAATAAACCGGGGAAAACTAAAGGTCAGCATTGGCATAATGGCAAGTGGGAGATTTTTATAGTCGTATCCGGACATGGTCTTATTCAGGAGAGAAAGATCGGTAGTGACGAGGTTATAGAGTTTGAGGTTACCGGAGATAAGCTTAAGGCAGTTCAGATGCTTCCGGGATATACGCATAACATTATTAATCTCTCGGATACAGAAGACTTGATTACCGTGATGTGGGCCAATGAGATATTTGATCCAGAACATCCCGATACTTATAGGGAGATAGTTGACCTTAAAGTGTGAGAATATTAAAGTCGTGGCGAAGAAAAAGAGCCTTTGATTGCATAAATCCGTCTTTTGAGATATTATAAGGGGTGATATTTTTGAAGGAGATGTTGGCTTTGGCACAAAATAGAGACTATAAATCTGACCCCTTATTTTATGGAATTGAGCCGTTTAATAAGAGGGTTTTACTTGCATCTCCCACCATGCATAAAACTGCTGATGGGAATAGTTGGGTTGAACTAGAATATATCCGTGAAGCGTTTGAAGAGAACTGGGTTACTTGTGCAGGCACAAACCTCAGGGAGCTGGAAAAAATGATAAAAGAGCGTATTGGCGTAAAACATGCTGCTGCTCTTTCTAACTGTACTTCTGCTATACACTTGGCTGTTAAGCTTGCCGCACTTAGGCTTTATGGCAGTAGTTCGGGCGTTTCTACTCCTGATGGTCCTGGCGAGGGCGGATGCCTGTATGGTCGCAAGGTTTTTTGCTCTGATTTAACATTTGGTGCTACGGTTAATCCGGTCCTTTATGAGGGCGGAGAACCTGTTTTTATCGATTCCGAGTATGAGACTTGGAATATGGATCCTGATGCTCTCGAAAAGGCATTTGAGATCTATCCGGATGTCAAGCTTGTAATTGCGGTACATTTATATGGAACCCCTTGCAAGATTGATAGGATTACTGAGATATGTAAAGCCCACGGGGCTCTTCTTATTGAGGATGCTGCTGAGTCGATAGGCGCTTTATATAAGGGCAAACAAACAGCGTCTTTCGGTGATTACAGTGTATTGTCATTCAATGGAAACAAGACTATTACCGGCAGTTCCGGTGGAGCATTGATATGCAAAAATGGTGATGATTCTGCAAAAGCTAAGAAATGGAGTACTCAGTCTCGAGAGATTGCTCCGTGGTATGAGCATGAGGAACTTGGTTATAACTATCGAATGAGTAATGTTATTGCCGGAATCATCCGCGGTCAGTTTGAGTATCTGGATGAGCATATCTCCAGAAAGAAAGAAATATATAAGACATATAAACAGGGATTAACAGGCCTTCCGGTTAGGATGAATCCCCTAGGAAATTCTGATTCGGAAGGTAATTGCTGGCTCAGTTGTCTTCTTATTGATGAAGATTATATGGCTGAGACAAATCGCACAGAGACAGTCGCAACTTACGAGATAGAATCCGGAAAGAGCTGTCCTACAGAAATTCTGGAAGCACTGGATGCTTTTAATGCCGAAGGAAGACCTATATGGAAACCCATGCACATGCAGCCGATATATAAGGGTAAAAACTGTGTGACTGCATTGGGATTGTTGGGTGAGACTGATACCAGCGTTGCATGCGATATCTTCCGCCGAGGTTTGTGTTTGCCGAGCGATATTAATATGACTCCAAAGGAGCAGGAAACTGTTATCGAGATTGTTAGAAGGTGCTTTGCATAACAGTTAATAAATCATGCAACAACGACAGTGACTCGGATTTACTGACGCTGTTGCATTTTTTATGGTTGGAATGGATGAAATGAAACGAATTCTGATATTAGCCCAGAAAACAGGGCCATATTACATAGGTCAATTGAAAAAGGCTCTTGGAGAATGCGAGATAGATCTTGTCAGTGGTTCTCGGATTGAGGGAGAAGGCATTAACTGGATAAAGGCACCGGAACATGACCCAAGAAGTCTGAAGAGCAGGTTGCTATGCTGGCTTCGCTATATGATGTTCGTTAAATCGTGGTCAGCGAAACAAAAAGCCGGTTATGATCTGATATATGCAGTTTCAAATCCCCCTATTAACGGTTATATAGGCCTGAAGCTGAAGAAGAGATTCAAAGCCCCTTTTATATACATGAATTGGGATCTGTATCCCCAGATTATTGAGAGAAGTATTAAATCTTCTGTTACAAGAATTCCTTGCAGGGCTTGGAGAAAATGGAATACTACTCACTACCCTAAGATTGATGCCATATTGACTATTGGTCAGCAAATGGCAAAGTCAATCGAAACAGCGACTTTATCCAAGATAAATCTTAAAGTTATTCCATTTGCTACTAACACAACAAGCCTTAAGCCGGTAGATAAGAAGGATAATTGTTTTTTACTGGAAAATGGATTAGCGGATAAATTTGTGGTTCTGTTTTCCGGCAAAATGGGAATAGGCCATAATCTTGAACTTGTATTGGAGGCGGCTTCCAAACTTAAGGATAAGAAAGATATAGCATTTGTATTTATCGGAGAAGGCCCCAAATATCGTGTTATTGAGAAATATATAGAGGATAATTTGCCTGAAAATGTGCACCTATTCCCTTGGCAGGATTCTGATATGTATCCATATTCCATCGCTTGTGGCGATGTGTCTGTTGTTACGGAGGAAAAATCCGCTGAAGGTCTTATGCTTCCAAGCAGAGTGTTCAATATGATGGCTTGCGGAGAGGCGATAATTGGTATCTGTGGTAAGAACGATGATCTTTATGGCTTGATAACGGACAATGGGATAGGCGAGTGCGTAGTCGACGATGACGCTGATAAGCTGGTTTCGATAATCGAGCGAATGCATAGCGACAAAGAGATGCTAATGTTAATGCAGAAAAAATCCAGACGTGTTATAGATGAGCAATATAGTTCGGATATTATAGTTGAGAAGTACAAGGCGCTTTTTGAGGAATATCTATGAGTAAAACAGCAAAAGGGCCTTATGCTCTAGTTTTTAAAAGGTTGATTGATGTTGTTGCATCATTGATTGGATTGATACTGTTCTGCTGGCTTTATCTGATAGTAGCTATTCTGGTCAGGATTAAGCTGGGATCTCCGGTGCTGTTCAAACAGGAGCGTCCGGGCAAAATCGACCCTAAAACGGGTAAAGAAAAGCTCTTTAAACTGTATAAATTCCGGACTATGACAGATGCTAGGGATGAGAACGGCAACCTTCTATCTGATAAGGAGAGGCTTACGGCCTTTGGCGCTTGGCTTCGAAAAACCAGCTTGGATGAGATTCCTGAATTGATCAATATTTTAAAAGGCGATATGAGCATAGTTGGTCCCAGACCTTTACTTGTTAAGTATCTACCCTGGTATACCGAGGAGCAAAGGCATCGTCATGATGTAAGGCCTGGGCTTACCGGATATGCTCAGGCTCATGGGCGAAACGCCATTTCTTGGGATGAGAAGTTTGAGCTGGATTTGAAATATGTTTCAAATATCACATTTATTGGAGACCTTAAGATAATTCTTGATACTGTAAAGGCTGTTCTTAAGCGTGAGGGTATCAGTTCGGAAACTTCTGCTACTATGGAAAGTTTTATAGATTACTGTAAATCTCAGGGCAGAAAGTCGACAGAGTAGACTATAAGGAGTTAATGGTGGATAAACCGTTAATAAGCGTAATAGTTCCCATTTACATGATAGACAGATATCTGGGTATCTGTATTGAGAGCATCATTGGTCAGGCTTATAAGAATCTGGAGATGATTCTGGTTGATGATGGCAGCAAGGACAGATGTCCGGAGATTTGCGACCTTTATAAGAGTAAGGATGATCGAATTAAGGTTATCCATAAGAACAACGGAGGATTGGTATCTGCCAGAAAAGCAGGCCTCAGAGAATCTAACGGAGAATATATAACCTATGTTGACGGAGATGATTGGATAGGGCCTGATTTTATAGAGAATCTATACAATGCAATAAGCTCCGAAAATGCGGATATAGTATGTGCGGGATTTACAAGGGAGCTGTTTTCTAAATCAGCTGTATTCAGCGATTATGTTGAAATCGGTACATACGAAGGCGATGAACTTAAGAAACTTTGGTCACGGATGATATCCGCAGGTACATACTATAGACCGGGTATAACAACTTATGTCTGGAATAAGTTATTTAAGCGAAGCATTTTATTGACTCATCAGTCGGAAGTTGATGACAGGATATCGATAGGAGAGGATGCTGCAGTCACTTATCCGGCCCTTTTATCTGCTTCTCGTGTGACTGTTACAGATAGTTCGGATTACCACTATCGTCAGCGTGAAGATTCTATGCTTAAGCAAAGAGAAAGGTATAGCTCTGAGGCTCAGAAGCTTAAGTATTTATATGAATATTTGAACAGATGGGCTGAGAAGACTTCTCCCGAACTTCATATAAGGGAGCAGGTTATCGATTATGTATTGTCAATCGCTCTTATGCGATCGGGCGGAAGAATAATTCATGATGAATATTCATCATTTGATAAAGAATTTTATGGCAGAGATGTGGTTGTTTTCAGTGCGGGTACTTTCGGGCAACAATTGGTAAACCGCATCAAAGAAACTATGCTATGCAATATCGTTTCCTGGATTGATGATGATTATTGGGAATACAGAAGGTGCTGCCTTGATGTAGATCCTGTCGAGGATATCAATGGACTTGATTATGACTATATCCTGATAGCTACGGTTGACAGCCTGCTTGCAGAAAAAGTAGCCGAGAGACTTGAAGGTCTTGGGGTAAGTCGAGAGAAAATCTTGTCAATGACTGTTCCCGAAGACAGGGAGACATTATTATCCAAGTTATTGGATGTTGAACTTATCAAACGTGAAGAAGATAAGAATATAAAAGGAGTGTTGTCACATGCCTGATTTTGCAACAAAAGTATTAAGTGCAAAGGGACCGAGTTTATTTGCTGTCGGTCAGGCTGGATATATATTAAAGAGCAGTACAGGCCGGCTGTTAGCAATTGATCTATATCTGTCTGATTGTGTAGAGCGCCTGGAGGGCCATAAGGGGTTCAAAAGACTGCTTCCCAAGATACTGAATCCGGATGATCTGAAATTTGATTATGTGATCTGCACTCATCCCCATCTGGATCATTATGATATTGATGCTGTGCCGAGCATGGTCAGTGCCGGAGCAAATCTGTTTTGCTCTATTGATTGTAAGAAACTAAACGATAAATTGCTCATGGATTATTACTCTGACCGTATAACATATGTTAAACCGGGTGATCATTATGAGGCAGGCGATTTTGAAGTTTCTTTCGTGAATTGCGACCACGGCGAGGGAGCTCCAGATGCTGTCGGGGTTGTTGTGAAGGTAGATGGGAAGGCGATTTATGAAGTCGGTGACAGCTGTCTCAGACTTGACAGGGTATCAGAAATACCTTCGCCTATTGATGTATTGATCAGTCCGATAAACGGAATGTACGGAAATATGGACAGTGAGGATACAGCGAAGTTGGCTGAAACATTATCTCCCGGTGTGACAATCCCCTGTCACTACGGAATGTTTGCTTCACACGGTGGAGACTTGAAGCGTTTTTATGATCTGATGACTGAGAAGAAGATACCTTTCCTGATTATGTGTCAGGGTGAAGAATACAAATTGTGGAAGGATTAACATATGAGTGCTGAGAATAGAGAATTTGAAGGTAAGAAATTACTTATATTGGGTGGAAACCCTGAAACCATTCCTCTCGTAGAAATGGCTAACAGCATGGGGATTAAGACAATCGTAGCATCTGCCAGAGAGACAGATCCCGCCAAAGCTTATGCTTGGAAGAAATATACCTATGAAGGGCTTGATACCGGAGCTGTCATTAAGATTGCTACGGAGGAAAAAGTTGACGGAGTATTGGTAGGTGTTGCAGATATTCTTGTTCCCATGTATTGCAAAGTCTGCGATGCTCTTAATCTTCCCTGTTATGCAAGCCAGAAGATCGTTGATGTATTTGCATTTAAGGATGTATTTAAAGCTACCTGTGAAAGATACGGGGTTCACGGCATACCGGAATTCTACCTGGATGCTGATATGAAGCGTGAAGATCTGGACAGGATTGAGTATCCTGTTATGGTCAAGCCTGTGGACAACGGCGGCGGTGTCGGTATGACAGTTGCTTATAATGAAGAAGAGCTTAAAAAGGGCGTGGAAGTGGCACTTGAAAACAGCCATTCCAAGCGCTTTATCGTAGAGAAATACATGCAGTGTGATGATATGGGCATGTATTACACCTTTAAGGACGGATACTGTTCTGCATCATGCATTTATGACAGATATACAACTGATGAACAAAAGGGATTATCCAGAGTA
>JAEEGL017019409.1_pt1 | contig 36055 bp, 49 predicted proteins | sample 9134231 | NCBI WGS metagenome assembly JAEEGL01 (sample SAMN16246548, study PRJNA631951) | gut metagenome | biome: gut microbiome; feature: rumen; material: fiber-attached | host: Bos | place: Iran: Karaj | collected 2018-10
ACCACCCAGGTACTTTATTTTTTCACCATTATGAGTATAATACCTTTCGGCAAAGCCGTATTGGTTAAATTCGATAAGTTCCCGACAGTAGGAGCCATTACCATAATACACGGCACCATGAGCAATAACGGCATTTGTATTGCTACTTTCCCACTTGGTATTTGCCAGCCGGTCAAGTTCTTTTTCTTTATTACACGCCGCCAGCATGAGACAACCGGCGAAGACGATTAAAAGCGTATGTTTCATAACAGATGTTACATTAAATGTTACATTAAATGTTACATTAATCGTTGTTTGTACGGTTGAGCATTGCAACCAACTGGGCGTTGGTTTCCACAAGTTTTGCGTTGGTTGCAACCAGCTTTTGCAACACTTCGGAAAACGTAGGTTCACCGGCAGGGTTTGTGTTGGCGTTTGCTTCAACATGCCCGTTGCCATTATTGGCTATATTTTGAACCACGCCGCCAGGGGCGTTCACTTCTTTTGTTTGCGCAGTTGCACCGCCAGGGGATAGCAAGATTTCGCCATCACCCGTAAGCACATAACCCCAATTTATGCCTAATTCTTCCGTAATTCGTTTCCGAAATTGCTCCGAAACTTTCACTTTTCCGTTGCAAATTGATGAAAAATGCCCAAAACTTACACCCAAAAAAGCAGCCATATCGCGCTTTTCGTAAATTTTTTTAGGCAGAAATGAAATTTTCAACGCCTCGTTAAATCTTTGTATTTCAGTATTTTCTAACTTTTCATCAATCATTTTCTAAAAATATTTCATTTTTAATTTGTTTTATTCGGAAATTATTTCATATCTTTGCACCGTGATTTGAAACGATGATGCAAAGATACGAACAAAAACGGAACTGACAAATACAAAAACTACTTATAGTAATACGAAACCTCAAAAACAACGATACGATGAACATTAAAGATTACGCAAAACTTGTTGGCCTGGTTGCCAAAGTTGAAGAAAAGAAAGAGGCGTTGAAAGCCGCCGAAGAGTTGAGCATTAACGCCAACATGCAGCTGTGCGAAGCCTACAAGGCCGAAGACCCCAGTCGCCTGGAAGAGTGCCAAACGGCTTATTTCGATGCCATGACCGCCAGGAAGAAAGCGGAAAAGGCTGTTAAGAAAGCAATGGCCGAGTTCCGCGCCGAGGTTGACAAAGAAGAGTACATGGAGATCAAAGCCGACTTCATTCTGTACTGCATGAACTATGACAACAGCGACCGTGAATTTTACTGGAGTTGCCGCCGTCAAATTGTGATGGCCGGAAGAAATGTTGAGTTTACAACTGGCAGATAAGAAAGGGGGCAGTAATGATTACCGAGAGAACCAAGAAAGCAATTGCCAAGTTTGTTGAGGACTACAAACGTACCGTGGCTGAGGTGTACGGCGGTGATGCCGAAAGCGCAATGGCCGAGGATTGCACCACCTATTACACGCTTGATGTGCAAGTGTTGAAGACCAGGATCAAGTACACCACCAACTACACCGGCATTTGCGGCGGCAGTTACACCGAGAGCGAGACCGACGAAGACGAAGCCAAAGAGCTTTTAAAGAAATGGCGTGCCGACATGCGCCGCGCCCGTAGGTATTGGGCAGAAGACCCCGACACCCTCGACCGCATGGCAGACGGCGAGGTTGAGGACAACGACGATGAAGACGAAGACCAATAACAAGTAAGAACAATGGAACACCACGACAATAACGAACACGTTTACGCCCACTTTGTGGGCGACCGCGAGAACGGGCGCAACGGCATTGAGGCACTTGAACGCCTGGGTGCGCACAACCCGTTCGGGCGCACGGGCGACAACCCCGATATGCTGTATTACATTGCCCATGATAACAACATACACGGAGCCAAGCGCAGCAATGCCCACAACCGCGCCCTTATTGAAATGATAGAAGAGGTTGGCGAAGAGGTGCAGACCCTTACCGCCGGACACATTCACGACATGACCGATGCAATGCAGAAAGGGGGAATCCATGAGTAAAGCAAGAAACGGAGAGGTTCGCAGTTTCCGCAAAGGCTGGGAGCGCGTAAGGCCGGTAGACATGCCGTTTGCCAAAGATGAACTTATGCGTGCCATGTGCATTAACAACCGTAACACCTGGGCGTTGTGCTTGAACGGCGGCAAGCCGTTCACCGCAGAGCAGATCGCCGCCGTTGAAGACGTGTTTAAGCGTTACGGCGTTGATGCCGCCGACGTGTGGGACAAACCGCGCGAATGGGACATTACCACCAATTACAGAACCGGCACAATTCGACTGGTACACCTTACCCCATACGAAATAATACCCTTTGACAGCCCAAATGAGCTATTAGAGTATGCCAGGCGCGAACACATACCATTGCCGCCGCCCTGGGGAAAGGCAGAGTAGAGTCCTGGGAAGACTGTAAAAGCAACAAGAAAGCAACAGTGCGGTGTGAGTTTTTGAGGTTTCATTATCGTATCGTTGCAGCCTGGGGAGCCGCGAAAGAGAGCGGCAGCACTGCAAGCCACACCGACGGGGGCGACCCCACCCCAGGCACCCAGCCGAAAGGCAAAAGAGACCTTTGAAATATTGGAAGATAGGTAGAAATAAGATAATGGTTGATTGAGCGACCGCAAGGCAAGCGGTCAACGGCGCACGGCGGTTGTAATGCCCACACCCAGCCACGCCGGTTAAACAGCAAGATTGGGCATACAAAGCGCACGGGAAATGGAAACGCGTAGTAACCGAGGCGTAAAGGATTGAGAAAACAACAATTTTTTCATATATCCGCGCCGTGGTTGTGGTTAAACTTCACGCCGTGTTTTCCTACACGGACAAACCACAATGCAAAGAGGCGAGAGCCTCCCACGGTGCCAAAGTTCGCAGAGACGTAGAGCCGCGAACGGGCTGCAAAAAAACGTACTTTTTTTGTCATAGCATAGTGTTAGGATTATTGATTAGTTGGGCGGTGTTGCAGCCCCACCGCTTTTTACTAACCTCCCACCATAGTTCAGTTGGTTAGAACGGCACACACGGCCATGTGGGTGCAAGGTCGCTGGTTCAAGTCCAGTTGGTGGGACACGATACAAACCCCTAAATTATTACGATAATGAACCAGGATGCAACATTGAGCAACCGAGAAACCCAGGTTGCAGAGTTGTTGGCATGGGGAGCCGCCAAGAAAGAGGTTGCCGACATGCTGACCATCAGCACGCGGACGGTAGAGAATATCGCCCGTAACATTTATGCCAAAATTGGTATACAGAAAGCCACGGAACTTTGCGTATGGTGGTTCACCACCAAATGCGGTGTAAGTATGAACCTTTCACCCTTTGCCCGTAAGGTTGGCGCATTGTTCCTATTCCTATTGCTGACCCCTACCATGTTTGGGCAGAACAACCCCGACATGGCACGTTGCCGGACGGCGAAGACATGCCGCACGATAAGAGCCGCCAGGGGCAGACGCGCCGACACAGACACAGATTTTGAATTTATTAACCTTTAAAACCGATACGATTATGATTACCAAAGCCGAAATCACATTTTACAACAACAGTACCGATGTTGTATTGACAGAAACATTTGCCGACGGACACAAACGCCACACGATGTTTGATGCCGTAGCTCCTATGGTGAACCATTGCCGCGAACACGGCATTGATGTACCGTTTGAGAATATCCACACCGTTTGACCTATGGAAACGACAGCAACACCGGCGGCAGTACCGCCCATGCTGGTACAACTGACCGTTGAGGAATTGGCCGGACTGATTGACACCAGCGTTAGAAAAGCCGTTGACGAAGCATTGACCCCGATACTACCACAGCAATTTGCCGCCAGCTTAAAAGAGTTTTCCGAGATAAGCGGAACGAGCGAAACGACATTGTGGCGCATGAAGACCGCAGGGGAGTTGAACGGGGCGTTGCACCAACACGGGCATTCCATAATAGTTGACATAAAAAAGGGTATGGAGTGCATACGGCAAGCGAAACTAAAAAAGAAAATGAAACCCAATAAAACTGAAAAATGAAGAATGTAGTATTACGCCGCGAAGAATTGCACAACTTCAAAGGCATTAAAGACATTGTGGCCGACTTTGGTCGCACAACAGTAATTAGTGGCCGCAATGCAAGCGGCAAAACAACCATGTTTGACGCATTCACCTGGTGTTTGTTCGGAAAGGACAGCAGCGGACGCAGCGACTCGGCCAACGGTGGTTTCATGGTGAAGACCATAGATCCGACCACCGGCAATGCCATTCCGCAGATAGAACACGGGGTAAGTGTAACCCTTGACATTGACGGCACGGAAATGGTGTTTACGCGCCAGTTGGTTGAGGAATGGGGAACCACACGCGGACGCGCCGAAGTGGAGTTTAAGGGCAACACCACCCACTATTTCATTGACGGGGTGGAAACGAAAGCCAGCGAATACGCCCAGGCGGTCGGCGAGATCATGCAAGAGGGTTTATTTAGGATGATAACCGACCCGACATATTTCCCGAACCTACCGTGGAAAGACCAGCGCGAAATGCTGTTACTGATTGCCGGTGATGTTACGTTGGAGAATATCGCCCAGGGCAACGCCACCTTTGAAAAGGTTTGGAACAACATCAGCGGCAAAGACCTGGAAGACTACAAAAAGACCCTGGCCAACCGCCGAAAGGACATTGAAGCCGAACTTAAGTTGATACCGGCACGCATCAGCGGCATACAAATGGCCACACCCCAAGCCGCCGACTATGCCACCGCCGAAGAGCAGTTGAAAGCCAAACAAGCCGAATTAGAGCAGCTTGAAAAAGAAATGCTTAATATTGCCACCGCCCAGCGTAAACAGTTTGAGCGGATGCAGGGCAGATTGGAGCAGATAGGAGCCTGGAAGAAACGCCAGGTGGAGTTGTTGAACGATGCCAAAGTTAAGGCACACCAAGATTGGTTGAACGCCAATACCACCCGTACCAACGCCAACCAACAACTTACAGCAACGCGCCAACGCCTGGCATACGCAGAGCAGCAAGCCGAGGTAATGGATGATACCGCCGAGGGCAATATTAAGCGTTTGCAAGGCGAGATTGAGCGGATGCAGCAAGAGCGGCAGCAACTATTGATTGCCTGGGAAGCACGCAACGCGGAGCAGTACCAGCCAAAGCCGTTCAACGGTACGTTTGAATGCCCGTTGTGCGTTGGGCATGAGTGCAACCACCCCGTATTGATTGCCAACCGAGAGGAAAGCGAGAGAGCCGCGCAAGATGCCTGGTACAAGAAACAAGCCGCCGACCTTGACGGCATGACCGCCCAGGGGCAAGCACTTAACGACCGCATAACAGCCACCACCGAGCAACTGAAAGCCGAGGAAACCCGACGCGACGAACAGAAAGCCAACGCCGCCAAAGAGATTGCCGCCATTGGTGATGAAATCAAGCAGTTGCAGAACCTTATTACCACCACACCCGAAGTTGCAGAAAGCAGCGTAAACGGCACAGACATTCCCGAATGGGTGGAACTGCAAAAGAAGATTGCCGCCGCCGAGAGCCAGGAAGTAACGGACAACAGCGGCATTGATACCGGCGCATTGCAACAGCGCAAGGCCGGATTGACCGCCGACATTGACACGCTGAAAGCAACATTGGCCACCAAAGCCACCATTGAGGCCAACGCCGAGAAGATAAAAGCCGAGGAACAGCGGCAGCAAGATTTGGCCGTGCAGAAAGCCGAGATTGAGGGCGAGGAAATGACCATTGAAGAAATGGTGCATAAGCAGAGCGAGGAAATTGAACGCCGCGTTAATTCCTTGTTCCAGTTGGTGAAATTCCGCATGTTTGAACAGCAAATCAACGGCGGCGAAAAGCCAACGTGCATTGCCACCGTGAACGGTGTACGATACGCAGACCTTAACAGTGCAATGAAGATTAATGCCGGACTTGACATTATAAACACCATTTGCGCTTTCAATGAGGTAACGGCACCCATATTCATTGACAACGCCGAGGGCGTGAATACCTTGCACCCGACAATGGCACAAGTTATTCGCCTGGAAGTTACCAACTCCGACTTTACCATCACCATAAGCAATTAAGACCATGAGCCGCACAGAACAACGCCAAATGGTTGCCATGCTTGGAGTGATGCAGCACCAATTTGAAGATGCCGTTGGCGGCGGTGGTTGCCTATTGGTAACTATCCCTGGCACCGACTTAAAGCATGTGTACAGCAACGAATTGGCAGAAAAGATAATGCGTGCCATTGCACGGGCATTAGAGCAAGAAAAATACAGATTATTCAACAAACGATACTGAAAAATGGAAGACAACAAAAACCAGGCACAAGCAGCCGTTATGCCGATGAACGCGGCATTGCAAGCCGCCCAGGAAAAATTTGTGTTGGCTGCAACACAAGCATCACAACTTAAGATTGTCAACAACTTTGGTGCAGCGTTCACCGCCGTTGGAGTGGTGAAGCTGTTACGCGAGGCGTTGACAGATGAAGTAATGAACGAGGTGTTTATGCCGCTGATGAACACCAAAATTGGTTTCCTTACCGACCGCGACCCAAGCAAGGTTGATAAGAAGACCGGCCAGGCACCGGCACCCTACCCCACGCCGGTAGTGCGCGACTGTTTGATTGACGCATTGGCAATGGGACTGATGCCCACGGGCAACCAAATGAACATACTGGCAGGGCGCATGTACCCCACCAAAGAGGGTTACAGTGCATTGTTAAGCCGGTTGGGTGTGAAGTACATTTGCGAAGTTGGGTTGGATGAAAGCGACCCACAAGCGAAAGCCGCCAGGATCCAGGTTGTAATTAATTACAGCTACAACGGCGAGAAAAGCAAGATTGCCACCGTTGCCACGGTGAAGAAAGACAGTTACAGCACCCTTGATCAGTTGAGGGGAAAGGCCGAGAGACGCGGCAAGAAAATTCTTTACGAATACCTCACGGGGTGCGACATGGGCGAGGACGGCGAAACGGCAATTATTGATACCACATACACCATAGTTGACGAACAGCAGCAGCGGCACCAGGACGCACAGCAGCACGCCGCCACCCAGCAGCCCATCGGCCACCGACCGGCACAACCGCAAGGCCAACCGGCACAGCAGCCCCAGGGAGCCGCACAGCAGCAGCCGCAGGGGACGCAGCAACCCCAGCAGGGACAGCAAAGAAGAGTACCAGGATTTTAAACCCCACATGCCATGAAACTAACAGTATTGGGCAGCGGTAGTGACGGCAACGGCTATGTGCTGCATAACGACCACGAAGCACTTATTATTGAGTGCGGAAAGCATTACGGCATGGCAATGAAAGCGATCGCCCACGACCGAAAAAAGGTCGTGGGCTGCATTATGACCCACGAACACGGCGACCACAGCCGCTATGTGAACGAGTATTTGAACGCAGTTATTCCAGTTGCAATGACGCAAGGCACTATGGATGCACTTGTTGAGGCAGAGAAAATAAAATCACCGTTTTTGCCGGTGATATGCCGACACCGTGAAACCTTGCATTGCGGCAATTTTGAGGTAACGCCGTTCAACGTTCACCATGATGCAGCGGAGCCGGTCGGGTTCCATATATGGCACCCCGATTGCGGCGCGATAGTGTTTGTTACCGACAGCGACATTGTGGCAGAGCGGTTTGAACCGCCACATCACATAATGATTGAATGCAATTACGACCTTGACGCGCTGCAAGCCAACCGCAAATTGCCCCAGGAAACCAAAGACAGAATCATTGACACCCACATGAGTTACCACCATTGCGTTGACACATTACGCAACATGGATTTAAGCCGGTGCCGCCAGGTGGTGTTAATTCACTTAAGCAACGACAACAGCCAGGAAGCGCAGTTTGTTGAGGGCGTGAGAGCCGCCACTGGCAAACCCGTGTTCGCAGCCGTTGAGGGCATGGAACTTGATTTTGGCACAAAACCATTCTAACACACCCCGACACATGGCAAAGAAAAACGCATACTTTTTTTCGCATGACTGCAACGCACGCCTCGATGAAAAAATGCTTGCCGTGCGGATGAAACACGGCGTTGAGGGGTACGGCGTTTATTTCATGCTAATAGAACGACTTACAGAGGCGGCAGACCACATGAGCGCAAAGGACTACAACGCCATTGCATTTGATTTCCGATGCAACGCAGACTTGGTGCAAAGTGTGGTTGAAGATTTCGGATTGTTTTGTTTTACAGACAACAACCTTTTCTTTTCCGAAAGCCTTTTACGGCGTATGGAAGCGTTAGACAATATACGCGAAAAGAGGCGTGCCGCCGGTAGGAAAGGCGGCATTAGCAAGGCAAAAAAACGGCAAAGTGTGGCAAATGCTAACGAAAATTGTAGCACATGCCAAAATTTGCCACCCGAAATTGTAGCAGAGGAAAGGAAAGAAAAAGATACTACTAAAGTAGTATCTAAAGAAGAAACTAAAGTTTCTTCTAAATCTTCTTCTAACGAAGAAGATATGTCGGTCGGTAAACCGCCCGACGCTGAAATTGCCGCCGGTGATAGGATTGATTATGAAAAATTAATTGCTTTTTGGAATGAGAAGACAAAGTGCAAATGGGGAAAGCTAACCACGATTGAAAACAACCGGCGCAAGATGTTACGCGCCAGGATTGCCGAACACGGAAAGACGGCGTTAATAACCGCCATTGAGAAAGCCGCCGCAAGCGACTTTTTGGCCGGTGCGCCCTGGTTCAATTTCGACTGGATGATAAGACCCAACAACTTTGACAAAATCATTTCCGGCAATTACGACAACAAAGCAACGCCCAATGGAACTACAACAACAGACCACAGCCGAGGGGTCACCAAGCCCACCGGCGACTATGCCGCAGACTTTTGATAAAGGACGCATAACAGCCATTTACATAAAGGCGTTTGACGAATGGACGGAAGAGGAAGCCGAGTATGTGAGAGCATACGAAGCCGAGGAAGAGCGAAAGGAAGCCGAGCGCAAGCGCAAGGAAGAGGAACGCAAAGCCGAGTCCAACCGCGCCAGCCGTGAATACTGGGAGAGGTTACGGGCAGCGGATGAAGCCGAAGAGCAAGCGGCCAACGGCGGCACAATAGAATGGTTCATGCGCCAGGCCATGCAGAAACAAGCCGCCAACCAGCAACCGAGACTGACAAAGCACACCGACAACGCGGCACAGTATATGGCAATGGCCTACAAAATGGAAGTGGAGCATTGGGGCGGCACATTGCAGCTTGACGAATACACCAAACGCGCCATTTCCGACGTGAGCCGCTGGGCAGTAAACCACAAAAAGCCAGGGTTGATGTTACGCGGTTACGTTGGAGTTGGAAAAACAACCATGCTGTTTGCATTGGCACGGGTGTTCGATGTGGTGGAGCAGCAAAAATTACGGATTGTTGATGCCCGAAAGATTACCACACTTGCAAAGGACAACAAAGCCGAATTTGAGGACTTGGCAAAATGCAAGATGCTTGGCATTGACGATTTGGGAACGGAGCCGTTGACGGTTAAGAGTTACGGCAACGACCTAACCCCCGTGGTGGAGTTGCTAACAGAACGCTACAACCGCCGACTTTTCACCGTGATAACCACCAACCTTGCAAAAAAGATTGTTGATGGCAGAGAGGTTGACGAACTGCAAGAGATCTACGGCGACCGGTTGTTTGACCGTTTCCGCGAAATGTTCAACACCATAAGTTACGACGCTAACCAAAAGAGTTACAGACAATGAAAGTGTATATTAGTGGCAAAATTACGGGTGTGCCGCCCGAAGATGCCGCCCGACAGTTTGCCGACGCGCAGAACAAACTAACAGCCCAGGGGTACAGCGTAGTAAACCCGTTTGAAAACGGGTTGCCCGATACCGCCGACTATGCCACCCACATGACCATTGACATACTGATGCTACTCGGTTGTGATGCCATTTACATGTTGGCAGGGTCGGAGCAAAGCAACGGCGCAATGCTTGAATTGAGAATTGCCCAGGCCACGGGAAAGCAAATTACGTTCCAGGATGCCACCACCGAACAACACAGCCGGATCAGCCACACTATACACGATGTTTGCGGAGTGCCGCCCGACGAACTAGCCGGAGAGTGCCGCCAAACCATGAATGTTTATGCCCGTATGATTTGCGCAAAGGTTATGAGAGAGCAGGGCGCAGACATTGACACCATCAAAAAGCACTTGAACAAAACGTATGGTTCAGTGCTACACTATTTGCGCACGTTCAACAATGAGGTGCAGACAAACAAGCAGTTCAAAGAACTATACGTGCGGATTAACGAAATGATAAATTCTTAACCTTAAACGTCTTAAAGTAATGCAGAAAGCAATGATTATTGGCAACCTGGGCAAAGATGCCGAGGTTAAAGAGGTGAACGGAAGCCAATTTGTTTCATTCACCATTGCCGACACCAACAAGCGGAAGACCGCTGCCGGAGAGATTGTTGAAAATACAACGTGGTATGATTGCACCATGAACAAAACAAACGTGTTCCCCTACTTGAAGAAAGGGCAGCAAGTTATGATTATCGGGCGCATTTATGCCAACGCATACATCAGCAAGCAAGACGAACACCTGGGCGAAGCAATGGCAAAAATGAAATTCGCCGTTCAAGAATTGCAGTTGCTTGGTGGTGCAAAGAACGACAACCAGCAACCGGCACCGGCACCGGCACAACAACCAGTAGCACAATACCCGTATGCCCAACAAGCGGTGCAGCAACCCCAGGCGCAACAAGCCACAATGGAAATGCCGCCCGACGGCGACGATGATTTGCCATTCTAACACCGTGATCCATGAAAGCAGTTGTAACCCTAACAAAGAAATTCTTTGATGCCCACCCGACACTTGCAGGGAAGCCCACTGGATTTGCCGACATGGTGAGGAACGGCACCAAAATACACACATGCCGCCAAAACTATGAGTATTGGAAAACAAAGGTTGACGCGCTGAAAGCCGCCAACGGTACACTTTACATACGCGAGTGGAGCGGCAGACCATACCGAAGCAAGCAAGACACCATCATTGAAATACCGGCAGACACCGTGGCGGTTGCCCACCTGGTACTTACACGGCACGTTCACCATGTGGAGCCGTACCGCCATTCTATTGTAAACCACAACGCAGAGGTTGACGGCGTGCCGGTAGATGTTGAGACCCTGGCACGCAATGACGGGTTCACCTCGGCGAAAGATTATGTGGGTTTCTTTACACCGCTATTCGACAAAGCCGCCGACGGTAGAATTGAAATGGCAATAATTCACTTCACCCCGTACCGCTATGGCAGCAACGAAAACGGATAAGACAAAGGAGAAAAAGAAGACCTTTGTACGATGCCAAGATTGTGTGTTTTTCAAACGCGACACCGAGGGGATCAGCCGCAACGCCGAAACGGGCGAATTTTTCATGGGTATTTGCACCCTGGGACTGACCCCCGACAGCCCAAAGAAACAGTTTGCAGACAAATTGAGAGTTTGCAGCAAGTATAGTAACAATTTAAAACAACTGAAAAATGAACAGAATTGAAGAGCGCAACGAGCTTGCAAAAAGCATTTATGCGCATGACCACGACATCACGCCGACAGCGGCAATTAACGCCGCCGACGAATTAATGGGCGAAATGTACGGCATACATTGGGACGAAACCCAAGAGCCAACACAAGCGGAACCGGCACCAAAGCCGACGGACACCGCCAACGCCGGTGCCGAAATTACCATTGTGGATCACAACGGCGAAAAATGGGTAAGGGTGCAAGCCCTGGGCGAAGATTTCATTATTGCGCCCCATGACCTTGACGGCGGCAAAGACCATTTCAGCTATGACAGCGCGAAAGAGAAATTGGCCTCAATGGGACTTGACACGTTCAACCGTAAGCAAGGTTTCATAATTGCCATTTACATTGAGGACATCAACACCAGGTTGAAAGAGGCAGGGGCAGACCCGTTCGCCGCTGATGTGTATGTGAGCAATGAGTTATGGCACCCCGTTGGTTCGTCCGCTGATTGCTACGGGGACTCCACGTGGTACTTCAATGGCTACTACGGGTGCGTGGGCGACGTCAACCGTTGCTACGGTTACTTCCGTTCGCGCCCCGTTCTCGCTTATTCGCATTCGTAATTTTATTCTTAACTCTTCCCCAGCCGCATTCAAAAGCGGCTGGGGTTCATACAAAAACAACGAATATGGCAAAAGAAGTGAACGCCGACATCACCGGCAGCAAGATTGTGATTGACCCCAAAGACATGCACCGCGCAAAAGCGCAACGCCTGGGCATTGAACTGACCGTGCAGCAAGATTTATCGCGCATTAAGTTTCACCGCATGGGGCGTTCGGTGCAATGGCGAGACCTAACCGAATGTGAGCAATTTGAGGTAATAGACGCGCTGGAACTGGCAATAACGCAAGCCAAAGTAAATGCCAAGATTGACCGCGAATTGACCGACTGGGCAGAAAAGAACCGATTTATTAAATAACTTAAAAGTTTACCGCAATGTTACAGAATGAATTAGGCAAACAATTTGCCAACCTTGACCAACGCCAGGAGTATTTGAAAAGCGTTTGCGACGGGCAAGAAAGCGTGAGTTACACGCGCATTTTCACCACCGAGGAACTGGCAGAACAACGCGAGTTGCTGACAGATGCCAGTATTATGCTTGCCGACATTGAGCGCACCAAGAAACAAGCGTTGGCAGAGTTCAAAGACCAGGCAAAGCCGTGGGAAGACCAAAAGGCGAAAGCCATTGAGAGTTTGCGCACCAAATCCGAAGTGGTTGAAGAAGACTGTTACAAGGTGCTTGACGAAGAAACCAAAATGGTAGGTTTCTATAACAACAACGGCGACCTTGTAAGCAGCCGCAACGCATTTGCCAGCGAATTGCAGAAAACTATTTTTGCAGAGTTTCGCAAGACCGGCACCGATAACCAGTAATTAATCCCCAAACACCCGATGTTATGAATTTACCCAAGTTGATTGACTCGGCATTGGCAATGCCGCAGATTACAAAGCAGTCGTTTGGCGAATGGTTTGTGGGCAGCAAGTACGCACGCCCGTACCGCCACAAGAGCCGCAAGGCACGCACCAACTTTCGCAGCGGCAACAAAAAGAAAATCCACCAATTTGTTCATTAACCCTTAATTTTCAATATTATGCAAAACGAAGAAAAGCCCATTGTTGTAAACATGGCAGAGAAACAAGACACCTTAACAATTCTGCATGGTGAAGCACCCAAGAAACTTAACGAACTGGCACCCGTTAAGATTGAGATTGCCGGGACGATTGATGCCCCGTTGCGCTGGTTGGAAAAGCGCATTGGCGACATTGACCAACACAAGGCATACTTGCATGTGAACCGCGACAAACTCCTCATGGTGCTGATTATTGCCGAGGATGATCCGTACAGACGCGGCACCGTAAGCGGCAAGTTGCAGTTAAGCGACATTTTCCAAGCCCTGGGCATTAATTTCGGCAAAGAGTGGGTGCCGGAAACGCTCGGCCAATTCCTTAAGTTGCACCGCACCTACTTTCCCAACCGCGACGAGAACAACGCCGTTGTGTTTGCCCTTAAGCAGTTTGAAGCAAAGGTGAACCAAACCGTGCAACGTGAGACCAAAGAGAACGGCAATCGCGCAATGGTGTTTCGCCAGGCCGTTGACAGCAATATCCCCGAAGCGTTCAAGTTGCGTTTGCCGATATTCAGCGGCGGCGACCCCGTGGAAATTGACGTTGAGACCTACGCCAGCATTGACGGTTCCGATGTTACCGTTTCCCTGCAAAGTGCCGGTGCCTACGATGCCATCGAAGACGTGAAACTTAACGCCATTGGTAGGGTGATTGAGCAGATACGCGAGGTTGCCCCCGAACTGGTGATCATTGAGCAGTAACCGCCAGGAGTATTCAACCCGAAAGCACGCCGACCGACAACCGGCGTGCTTTCATTTTCGCAAAGAGACATGGAAAACACCGATGTATTCAAACCAACAACAGACCAATTCACGGAAATATACGATGCCCAGGGCGGTTTGATTGACCGCCTTAACGGGCATGTGCAGATTACCGCCAAAGACTACGACGAATTTATGCCGATAGAGTATCGGCACATAACAATTACAACACAAGTAACAAGTGTGGTGAAGATAGAGAAAGGGGGTGAAAATGCGTGAAATACTATTTAGGGGCAAAGATGTTATAAGTGGGGAATGGGTGTACGGTGATTTGGCGCAAGAAAAGCACACGGACAATAGTATTAAATGTGCCATTGTACAAACCCTTTTCACTTATGAAGTTACGCCCTCCACCGTGGGTCAGTACACGGGTTTAGTTGATAAGAACGGCAACAAGATTTTCGAGGGTGATATTGTTCGTACTGAATTTAGCACATCTATAATTAGATTTGGCGAGTATCAACATGTCAATGCACAAAATGGCTATCGAAATGGGGATGTGGGGTTTTTCGTTGAACACATTGAAGAAAAACAGAGAATGTATATTCGTAACGACATACTATATTTTAACGAACAATGTGAAGTCGTCGGCAACATACACGACAACCCCGATTTACTGAAAGGGAGAAAATAAGAATTGAAAAATAGGACGTTGAACCATGAGCGCACCCAATTTCCTACCATTAGACCCCGAAAACGCGCACGGTTGTTCCCATTGTCAACGGGCAGTTTTCGATATGACCATTAACGCCTACAAATGCCCACACCTGGGCATTGTGGTTTCCAGGCGTGATTATGTGGCACCAAACGACTGCAACGAATGGTTGTCGGCATGGATGAATGACCACAAGCAACACAAACAAAGACACCTTAAGCCATGAAACTTGAATACGAAGTTAAGATTGAACGCCAATGGGCAGAACGGTACGGGCATTATATTGTTCTTTCCACAGAGGGCAGAGCATTGACAAACTGGCTATACGACAAAAAGCACCGCCGGAAGCTGACCACGGCAAAGCAAATTAAACTGATAATCAAAGACGTGTACAACCCACGCAATAAATTACCATTCTAACCATGAGCGACGCACCCACACTATTTGACCACGACCCAGCAGCCATTTATGAGGAATACGACAGCGCATTTGGCGCACCGGCGAACGCGCCGCACATCGGCCACACTTGCCGCGAATGTGCCAACCGGCAGCGTTGGCAGTTTGACCATTCAAACACCGTGCAACAATATTGTGGCGTGCGCAGATCCAAACGGACACACAACGGACTATTAAAGATAAAATGCACCCAGGCGGCGTGCTGTTTGTTCAAAAACGACAAAGACAATGAAGCGGATAGGACTAATTGACGTTGACGGTCACAATTTCCCCAACCTGGCATTGATGAAGTTATCCGCATGGCATAAAGCCCAGGGCGACACCGTGGAATGGTACACCCCGTTTACCGGCACCTGGTACAACCGCGTTTATTGTTCAAAGGTATTCAGCGACACGCCCGATGTTACGCAGTACATTAACGCATACGAAGTGATAAAGGGCGGCACGGGTTACGCTTTGCATGGTGCCGGTGGTGAAACATACAGCCGTGAAGACGACAAACCGTTGCCCGATGAAGTGGAACACTTTTACCCCGATTACAGCCTATACAACATTGACAATACGGCAATAGGTTTCCTTACACGGGGTTGCCCCAGGGGTTGTGATTTCTGTATTGTGGGGAAGAAAGAGGGCAGATGCAGCCGCAAAGTTGCAGACCTTAAGGAATTTTGGAGAGGACAACGAGATATTATATTGTGCGACCCTAACATTTTGGCATGTGCAGAATGGGAAGACCTATTGCGACAGCTTGAAAGCAGCCGCGCCACGGTGGATTTCAACCAGGGACTTGACGCACGATTGCTGACACCGGCAAAATGTGAGGCGTTGAGCCGGATCAAGATAAAAAGCATTCATTTTGCCTGGGACAGATACGAAGACGGCGAACACATATTGCCGAAGTTGAAGATGTTTGCCGAGATAAGCACAAAGAAGCCGCACAGCCATAGTGCCATTGTGTACGTACTTGTAAACCACGGTACGACCCTGGAACAAGATTTGGAACGCATTTACACATTGCGCGAACTTGGATATTGGGCATACGTGATGATATACGACAAAGCGCACGCCCCCAGGGTGTACAAAGACCTACAACGGTGGTGCAATTCCAGGTGGGTATTTGCCCGATGCCCACGGTTTGAGGATTACAAGCGCAAATCTACCCCCCCCCACATGCAACAGCCAACTTTATTTTGATTTTGAGACATGAACGAAAACTCACCCTTTCAAGTGCTATTGCCAGCCATGCAGTCGGCGTTGGAATACAGCAACCGAAATGTGCAATGCGACAAAGTAAGAAAAGCCGCGAAAGCCGGTAAGAAATGTGTAGTGTGCCGCGTGAACACGCCGGACAAAGTAGCAGCCATGTACATACACGATATATTCCCGAAGTACACCATTGGCACGCGCACATTCCTTGTGGTTGACGGTGCAGAGGGTTTCGGGTTTGTTTCCGCATCCAGGGAAGCCACAACGGGCAAGTTCTATTTGTCCGTGCTACATTCCCACGCCATAAACCGATATATTGAACGCCGACGGTACACCGGCACCCTGGAGCAAGCGCAAATACACATTATCAACGGCATAATGGTGAATGCGAGTGCCGAAGACCAGTTGAACGAAACGCAATACTTGTACTTTGACGGCGGCGCGTTCCTTTGCAACCTTAAAGACGGCATACAGCACATACGCACCTTTGTAATGAACCGCCAGTTACACCCAAACCAGCGCATGAAATCGCTAACCAGCGAAAAGGAAACCGAGAAAATGAAACGTGAATTTAGCTTTTTGTACCATGAATGAGCGTAAAGTTATAGCATACGAACCAGGCGGCGTTAAGATATTCGACACCGTAAAGGAAGCCGCCACACATTATGACCTACACCCCGTCACAGTATATAACCGAATAAAAGACGGCAAAGAAACAAACGATGTTTCATTTGATTATTTCACAGATGAATAGCAAGTTATGTAAGTGGCAGCGTTGCCGCCGGTACAAGCAACTGCAAAGCGGCCAGGAAGTGTGTTGTGCCGCCGGTCAATACATACCCGTTGCCGCCATGTGCCAAACTGGATGCCGCCAGGTGCAGCAACCAGGAATAAAACGAAACCTTAAAAGACTGATGCCATGAGCCAGGAAATTACATTTGAACCCACCGTGCCACGATGCCCACGGAAACGCCACAAAACTTGCAGATGTGGGCAACGCGGTTTTTGCGCCACATGCAAGGATTACGGCGGCATATTCATTTTCGATTACACCAAGATTATTTGCAACTTTAAGCCCAGGACAAAATGAAAAAGAAACTCACCGAAGAAGAAGCCATTGTGCAACAAGCGGCAGAACTTATAAGCCGTGTGGTACGGGTTGCCGCCGTGCGCATTGCAGACAAATACGAAAAAGCCATCCGAATGGCTGTTGTGGAGAAATGGCAACTTGAAGATGAAGTAAAGCCGGAAGTGCAAAAGTACACCGATAACGACATTATCAACACACTTAACGAACTATGAAAGACCTTGAAGCATTGATCCAGGAAGCGTGCGTATTTTGGTTTTCGTACACCTACCCCGAATGGGCATTGCTGTTGCACCACAGCCCCAACGGTGGTAAACGCAACGCGAAAGAGGCGGCGAAATTCAAGAAAATGGGTACCCGTGTCGGTTTCCCCGACCTTATATTGCTATTGCCCAACGGCACCTACCACTACCTTGCCATCGAAATGAAGACCGAGGAAAAGGGTAGCACACAGACGGCGCACCAAAAGCACTACCAGCAACTAATTGAACAACACGGCGGCAAGTATGAGGTATGCCGCAGCGAACCCGAATTTGAAACCATTATCAACACCTACCTACAACCAATTTTCAAGGGTGTTCAATAACTTTTCAAAAAGTTATTGCATGGGCGTATTATAATAATGCGCCCTTTTCGTATTTTTGCACTTTGAAAAAGACTGCATAAAACAGCCATTGACGGTGTGCCATTGGCAGTTGCAGGGAGATAGAGCGGAAAGGCCATGCCGCGTAATGTGCGGTGGTTTGGCGGTTTACAGATTGGTACGGGTGTGGACGTGCCACACAGCCAAGATGAACCGGCAAAACGTACGGGAGCGACAAAGGAGCCGCGAAAACTGCAACGGACGGCATACGCAGCGGCGAAGATGCAGCCGAAAGAACGATATATGCCAAAGGGAAGCAAAATTAAACTGAAAGCCACCGGCGACGCGGACATTGATTTTGGGAATATTGACATTCCCGAAATTGACCCGTCCATTTTCGATTTCATGCCCACCGATGCCGACGCGGAACCGATTGTGCAGACACGCTACACCAAGCCGAAAGTGTACAACGTTTCCGATGAACACGTTACTTACGACAACGCGCTAAAGCTGGCAAAGGAATTGAGATTGGGCGAACGCTACCAACGGGCGCATTGCCTGGTAAGCGGTGATTTCATTTTTGGCGATTTCATAGAGGCGTATATTATGACCTACAAAATCCGTGTGCCACGCATGACTATTGCCACGTTGAGCCTCAACCAAAACAACGTTGATAGTTTGTACCACCTAATGCGCACGGGGCATATTGAGCGGTTGAACCTGGTTGTAAGTGCATACTTTTACGGCAATGAGCGGCACGCGCTGATACCGTACATTTACGAACACCTCGATATGGGCGACCGTTTCCAATTAGCCGTTGCCGGTATTCATACCAAGACAACACACTTTAACACCGCCGGAGGAAAGCACATTGTGATCCAGGGCAGCGCGAATTTGCGAAGCAGCGGAAACGTGGAGCAATTCACCATTGAGGAAAACAAAGAGTTGTTCGATTGGTACGAAGACATTTACACCGCCATTATTGAGCGGTACAAGACCATCAACCACGATGTGCGGCACAAGGAGTTGTGGGCGGCAATTACCACAAAGAAGTTTAACGATTAAAACCAAGCAGCCATGATTGTAAAGGAAGCATTGTACGAAAACGGCAGCAATGACAGCAACGGGAGCAGCAGCACCCAAAGCAGCACCGCCGCCGCAACGAGGGGTTCCAAGTATTCTATGGGAGCCGGTGAGTTTGACGAATTATTTTAATGCCAATGGAGAAAACCAAGTTACTGCAAAGCGTCGTGTTGCCCCTGGCAGACCTGGAACGCAACAAAGGACAGATTGGCGGGTTGCCGAAGAATCCGCGCATTATTAAGAACGCGGCATTTGCCAAGCTGAAAAAGAGCATTGAGGATAACCCCGAAATGTTGGCGTACCGTGAAATATTGGTGTACAAGAAAGGCAAAAAGTACATCATTATTGGCGGCAACATGCGCTTTGAGGCACTAAAGGAACTGGGTTACACCGATGCCCCATGCAAGGTGCTACCGCCCAAAACCACCGTTGAACAACTCCGTGCCTACACCATAAAGGACAACGCCGGATTTGGTGAATGGAATTACGAAGACCTGGCAAACGAATGGGATGCCGCTTTGCTTGACGCTTGCAACATTGAGGTGCCGGAACTTGACACCGACGCGGCCACAGAAGACGAAGCCGAAGAAGACAATTACGACGTTGAGGGCAACACCCCGACAAAGAGCGACCACCGCGAGGGCGACGTTTTCATGCTGGGACGGCACAAGCTGATTTGCGGCGACAGTACCGACCCAACCATTATAACTACACTCTTTGGTGATAAGAACGCCGAGTTGATTGTTACCGACCCACCATATAACGTGAACTATGGTGATAAGAACGCCGAGTTGAACAAGGCCGACGGCGGCAAGCGCATTGAAAAGAGCATTGAAAACGATGCAATGACACCGGCAGCGTTCAAAGAGTTTCTAACAACGGCATTTGCCAACGCCGCCCAGGTTGCCAAAGTAGGTGCCGGAATATACATATTCCACCCCAGCCGCGAAGTGATAACATTTATTGAGAGCATGGAAACGGCAGGGTTCCTACACAAACAGCAACTTATATGGGTTAAGAACAACATTGTGTTGGGTCGGCAAGATTACCAATGGCAGCACGAACCGATATTGTACGGTTGGAAAAACGGCGGCAGTCACTATTTTGTTAAGGAGCGCAACCACCGAACCGTGATTGAGGATTTGCCCGATTTTGACAGCATGAGCAAAGCCGAATTATTGGCGTATGTGAAAGACCTCCGAGACGAGACAAAAAACCCCACCACGGTAATACATGAGGATAAGCCCCAGGCGAGTAAAGACCACCCGACAATGAAGCCGTTGAAGTTGCTGGGCAAGTTGATACGCAACAGCAGCCACCGTGGGGACATTGTATTTGACCCGTTCGGTGGAAGCGGCAGCACCTTAATGGCAGCGGAGCAGATCGGGCGCACTTGTTACATGGTGGAGAAAGACCCATGTTATTGTGATGTGATATTGAAACGCTATGAGGCATTGACCGGCACAAGCCCGATAAAGGTCGGCAATATTAACGATAATTGCTAACAGCGAGTAAACCAAAAAATAACAGCGATATGCCAAACCCCGAAAACATAACGTCGCACCAATTCAAGCCAGGGCAGAGCGGCAACCCCAACGGGCGACCGAAAAACCGTGTGCCTGGTGTACTGGCAAAGGTGATGCCGAAGACAAAGGCAAAGAAATTCGCCCAGTTGAGCGGCGAGGAAGTGGCAGCATGGGAAGCGGCGTTGCTTTCCATGCAGCTTGACGAATTAAGCAACCTTGCAAAAGAGATTGAAGCACCCGTGTACGTTCGCGGCCTTGCAATGGCCATTCTTACAGACACCAAGCAGGGCAAATGTACCACGCTGGATAAGTTACGGGCGCATGTGTTTGGCCGTGATGTGCAAAACGTGGAGTTGACCGGCAAAGACGGATCGGCATTGATACCGGCACGGGTACTGACCAAAGCCGAAATGCAAGAGGTGTGGAACACGCTTGAAAAGGAGTGTTAAGCCGTGGAGATACGCGACATTGACATTGAAAAAACCTGGGTGTTGCAAGGCACTTTGAACTTTACGCGGTACTTTTTTAAGGCCGCGTATAAGCGTAAGTTTGTCATTGGGCAACACCATGTGGCTATTGCCAATGCGCTTGACAAAGTATTGAAAGGCGAAACCAAACGCCTAATAATCAACATGCCGCCCCGATACGGCAAAACGGAGTTGGCAGTTAAACACTTTATTGCCGAGGGTTTGGGCATTAACCCGAAAGCCAAGTTTATACACCTTTCCTATTCCGATGATTTGGTACGCGACAATTCAAGTGGCGTGCAAGCCATATTAAAGTTGCCCGAATTTGGGCGTTTGTTCCCTGGTGCCAGGCCGACAAGCAACAACAGCCGTAAGTGGTTCACCCAGCAAGGCGGCGGCATGTATGCCGTTTCAAGTGCCGGTCAAGTAACTGGTTTCGGTGCCGGTGTGGTGGATAAGGAAGAGGAAGAGACGCTTGAAGAGGGTTTGAACGAACTCACAGCGGCGGTTGCCGATGAAAACACCTTTGGCGGTGCCGTTGTGATAGACGACCCCATCAAGCCGGATGATGCACGCAGCGCACTATTGCGCGAAAAGGTAAACCAAAAGTTTGAGACCACCATCCGCAACCGTGTGAACAGCCGTAACACCCCCATTGTTATAATAATGCAACGGTTGGATAAAAACGACTTATGCGGTTACTTAATGGACTTGGAGCCGGACGAATGGGAAGTGTTATCGTTACCGGCATTGTACACAGACGAAAACGGAGAGGAACAAGCGTTATGGCCATTCAAACATACCGTTGAGGAATTGCACAAATTGAGGGAAAAGAACGTGTTTGTGTTCGATACCCAGTATTTGCAGAACCCAAAACCGGCGGCAGGGTTGATGTATGAAAACGAGTGGAAGACATACGAAATGATACCGTACACCAAGCGGCGAAAGGTTAAGAACTACACCGATACCGCCGACGAGGGAACGGACTATCTATGCAGTATTGACTACCTGGAAACGGAATTTGGCAACTACATATTGGACGTACTGTTTACGCAAAAGCCAATGGAATACACCGAGCCGAAGACAGCGGAAATGCTGACAAAGGACGGTGTAGAAGAAGCGAACATTGAGAGCAACAACGGCGGTCGCGGATTTGCCCGTAATGTGGGAAAGCAATGCCGCATTATTGGAAACAATACCACGCACATTAAATGGTTCCACCAAAGCAACAACAAGGCCGCACGCATATTCACCCGTTCGGCAGAGGTGCAGAACCTTACATATTTCCCCGTGGGGTGGGAAAAGTTGTGGCCGGAGTTTGCCCGTGCCATTAAGTATTACATGAAAGTTGGTAAGAACGACCACGACGATGCCCCCGACGCGCTGACCGGCACCGTGGAGAAACGACCACAGCACGGGCAGCGTGAGAATGCAAGCGATTATTTGTAAATCAATAAATTTCAAAGATATGGATATTAAAGAACTTATCACAAAGGAAACCGACAATGGCAAGATAATTGCCGAGTTGATGAACGGACGCAACACCGGCGCACCGGCTATTGACACCTACCAAGCGCAGCTTGACCCCGAAAAGCACGATGTAATGGATGAGGGCAAACGCCCCGACAAATGGGTTAAGGTTGATGAAGAGGACACGACCGATTACAGCGCGAATGATCTAAAGGTTGTTACCGACACCAACGACCCCACAAAAACAAGCAGACGCAAACGCCGTGAGAAAGTGGCACGTATCGCCGTTGCTCTGCAAAAGCTGATTGTGAAACGCGCCGTTTCATTCTGTTTCGGCAATGCCGTTACGCTTAACGCCGACATTGAGGACGGGAGCCGCGAAGCCGATGTGCTGAAAGCCATCCGCAAAGTGTTGACCGACGCCAAAGGCCGCACCGTGAACCGTGCCGTTGCCCGTTCCATATTCAGTTGCACCGAGGGCGCGGAATTGTGGTATCCCGTGGAGAAGAAAAACAAGAAATACGGGTTTGACAGCAATTTCAAACTCCGCTGCAAAGTGCTTTCGCCGCTGAAAGGTGATATGCTATTCCCTTACTTTGATGATAGTGGCGACCTCACCGCTTTTTCGCGCCAGTTTTCCAAAGAGGACAGCAATCATATTAAGCACAATTTCTTTGAGACCTACACAGACGAATGGCACTACATTTGGGAAAACAAGCAGTCGGGGTGGGAACCGGCAGAGGGCTACCCCAAAGCAAACCCCATTGGCAAAATTCCCGTGGTGTACGGGCAACAGCCGCAAGTGGAGTGGGCAGATGTGCAGAGCCTAATTGACCGCCTGGAAAAACTACTTTCCAACTTTGCCGATACCAACGACTATCACGCCTCGCCCAAGATTGTTGTTAAGGGGCAGATATTACGCTGGAGCAAGAAAGGCGACAGCGGCAGCGTGATTGAAATGGATGAAGACGGCAGCGCGGATTACCTCACCTGGAGCCAGGCACCCGAAAGCGTGAAGTTGGAGATTGAAACGCTTTTGCGCATGATTTACACCCTCACGCAGACCCCCGACATTTCGTTTGACAGCGTGAAAGGGTTGAACGTTTCCGGCGTTGCCCTGGAACTGATGTTTATGGACGCGCATTTGAAAGTAATGGATAAATGCGAGATTTTCGACGAATATTTGCAACGCCGCATGGCCATTCTGCAAGCCTACCTTGCACAGATGAACAAGGGCGACCGCGAATTTTCCGAGGCGTGCGAGACGTTGACCGTTGAGCCGGAGATCACACCCTACACCTTGAAAGACGAACAAAGCACCATGAACCTACTGTTGAACGGCACCGGCAACAAGCAGCTTGTGAGCCGCCGCCGTGCCGTTGAGGTACTGGGTTGGGCAGAGGACGTCGACAAAGAGATTGAACAGATTGAGGAAGAGGAAAACGCCACAAGCAACATGGCCGACCTCTTCAACCAGGAACCCACAGAGTAAATGGCAGACGGTATAAACATAGTTGCCGATTTTAACATTGATGAAATGATACGCAAAGCCACCGAAGACGTGGAAGCCATCATTGAAGATGTTATAAGCGCGTTGGAAATGGCGTGCCGTGAGACCGTTATCGCGGCACGCTCATTGCCACAGCCGCCACCCGAAATGAGAGGCACACCGCACCAGCCGCATTACATAGACGATACCGGCTATTTGCGCGGTAGTATCGGGTTTGCCATATACAACAACGGCGCACTTGTAGAAGAAAATTTTGAGGGTACGGAAAACGGCAACGCAGGGCGTGAAGCGTCACAAGGCCAAGCGGCAGGGCGCAACCTCGCCAAAGAGATTGCCGGACGGTTCACCGACGGCATAGTTGCCGTGGTGGTATGTGGTGCCGAATATGCAGCCGCAGTTGAGGCGAACGGTTACGATGTGTTGACCGGCAGCGCAAAGGAACTGGGTAATATTTTCAAAGGTTACATAGCAGAAGTTAAATCAGTACATGGATTATAAGCAGCAACAAGAGGTTATCAAGTATTTGGCAAAGCTGGAAAAGCAGCTTATCAAGGTGTATGGTGATACCTACAAAGCAGCCATTGACATTGCCGATGTGCGCAAGGCTATTGAGTCGGGCGACACATTCAGTTGGAACGGCAACCGCCAGGCAGCGGCCAAACTTGATAAGATGTTGCAGCAAATGACCCATAAGGTCGAAACACTTATTGCAAACGGCATTGGTTCATGTTACCGCCAGGGTGAACGCAGCGTAACGGGTGATGTGATAAAGGCATTGGGCGTGAGAGGCAAGGCACAAGCGGCAGAGGTTACAGCCATTTGTGATGCAGCCACCGACCAACGCAGGGCGCACGGGCAGAGTGCAGCGGCACACATTAACGCCAGGCGCGGCGGCATACAAGCAAGCGCACAAATTTGGCAACAGAACGCCAAAAAGGAGATTGAAATTATTGTGCAAAACGGCATGAAAGAGGGTAAAAGCCCCAGCGAGATTGCACAGAGCATACGCAGTTACCTTAAAGAGCCGTACCGATACGAAAAGAGCGTTTACAACCCGACCACCGGCAAACTGGAACGCTGCGAAGCAGCCAAAGACTACCACCCAGGGCAAGGCGTGTATAGAAGCAGTTATAAGAACGCTTTACGCATGGCACGCACAGAAATGACCCAGGCGTATAGGCAAGCAGAGTGGGAGAGTTACCAAAACAACCCATTAATAAAGGCGTATGAAATACGGTTGAGCGGCAACCATACCACCATGAAGACCGTAAAGGGAAAGCGCGTGCCGGTTCCGTTGACTGACATTTGCGACAAATTGGCAGGGGTGTACCCTAAAACGTTCAAGTGGGTTGGTTGGCACCCACAATGCCGCTGTTTGATGATACCGATAATGGTTGACAAAAAGGAGTTCCGCGAGTTGCTGGAAGCACGCAAGGCCGACCGAGAGGCGAAACGAGCCGGTAAGGAAGCCACAGCCGTTGCCAAGATTAACCAGCGTGCAGCCAATGTGCCGTTGCCAAAGAAATTCACGGACTGGATGAACGCCAACCAGGAGCGTATCAACATTGCACGAAAGAACGGCAGCAATATTCCGATGTGGATCACCGACAACGTAAATATGCCAACCACTATAACGGCGGTAACTGCAACCGGCACGGTAACAACGCCAGTTGCCACACCACAGACCGTTGAACTAAAACCCGAAGACGTATTGAAGACCGGCGACCCCAGGCCGGTATGTAAGCAGAGTGCCGAGATTATGCAGTTGAAGACGTATGATGAATTAGAAAAATACGTTGCTGCAAACGACCTGGCAGATACGTTTGGGTTGAAGACCGTACCATTTGAGTATGCCCGTGAAACTTGTGCAATATGGGCGCAATACAAGCATGATTGGAATCTTAACAAGATTGGTCGTATTTGCACGGCGAGAATGGGCAGCAATGTATTTGCGCACGCGTGCGGTTCATACATGGAGCTTAACCCATCATTCTTTAACAAGGCAAATGCGCCCGTGCAACTACCCAGGGCATACAAAAATGATGTTGTGAATTACCTTGCAGACAAAAAGCAAGATTTGGCGGCAAGAAAGGCAACAATAGAGCATTGGGAAAAGAAACAAAAGGATGCCTATTATTCCGGCGACAAACGCAGTTACAACGCCATTACATCATTGCTTGATAGGTACAGAAAGGAATATGCAAAGGTTGAAAAGATTGTGAACGCCGGAATTACCCGTTTCAATGTATTCTATTCCGAAAAGACAGTATTACGAAACACCGCACAGCATGAATTTGGCCATGTGGTTGATGATAAGTTGCTTGGTTCGATTAACGGGCGTTTATGCAAGATTGCGAGAATACCCGATGCAACCGCATTGACCATGCGCACGAAATGGAATGCGCTATATGCCAAATACAAAGATAATTGCGGTTGGCTATCCGAATACGGAACAACAAAGAGTGGGGAATTTTTAGCAGAATGTATGGTTGTGTATATGGAGAAAGGCGGTGCCGGTTTGCCCCTGGAAATTAAACAATGGTTTGACGAATTGAAGAAACTTGCAAACGCCACACCCTAATTAAAGTGACGGGTAACGGCATTCACTTTTCATATCAAACACCACTTCGGGCAACACTTGACCGGCAACGGGTTTACGGTGGGTTGTTTCCCCGTTCAATATTTCTTCCGGCACTTGATCGGGATAAAACGCAGGGCATGTGCCGCCCTTTTCGATATAAAGAACACACTTTGCGCAGTCCGACCCAGGCGCAGGGGTTATTTTATTAGTATGTACCATAATAATATACTACTATTTGCGACTGCAAAAGTACAAACATTTTTTGGAACAACAAAATTTATTTTGAAGATAACAACACCCTCAAAACCATAACATTGTGAGTGTGTGTGATTTTCAGCGAAGATAAAATTTCAATAACTTTTCAATAACTCACCCCGTATTACTATACGACGTATTAAAATAATGCGTACTTTTGCAAATGAATTTTAACAGCAACAACACATGAAGAAAAAACTTTTGGAGTTACTGGAAGCCAAGTTTCCAGGCGCAAGAAAAGACGGGTTGCAACAGTTAGCAAATTCGCTTTCGCTGACCGTTACGACCGAAGACGAAGCCACCGCCGTTGTAGGTAAACTTACCGCCGACCAAGTGACTGATTACATCAAAGAATGGCGCAGGGTTGCAGACGCGGAAAACAGCGCGGCAGCGCAGACGCGCGAGAACAACATCCGTGAGAAGTACGACCTCACCGAGAAAGGCCAGCAGCAACAGCAACAGCAACAGCAGCAGACCCAGCAGATGCAGAACGTATCGCCCCAGGACATTCAAAAGATGATTGAGGAAGCCGTCACAAAGGCCACACAAGGCTTGCAAACTACCGTGGCTAACATGCAGGCTACCGACGTTGCAAAAGCACGGCGCGAACAGATTGAAGCGTTGTTTGGAAAGGACACCCCCGAAACGTACAAACAAACCGTTTTGGCCGGATTTGACGGGCGCACTTTCAAAGACGATGCCGATTTCAACGCTTTCGCCGAGCAAACCAAAACAAACCATGCCGCATTTATGCAGGACATGGCCGACCGTTCCCTCCGTGGCGACAAACCCATTATGGGCGGCACCAACAAAGACGGCGTTTCCAACGCAGTTGAAAGCTACGTTAAGACGAAGACCGAGCAGACCGGCAATGACCTGGGCGGCAAAGACCCATTTAAAAATTAACAACAATGGCACTTAACATTCAAAGAAAAACCGAAAAGCGCGTTATTCGCGCATTCACGCACAAGTTGGCCGACATTCCCAACGGCGTGAACGTGGCCACCGCTGACCTCACCCAGGGCAGCGTTGCAGAGACTACGCCCATTGGTGTTGACAGCAACGGACTTTACCACGTTGTAAAGACCGCCCAGCTTGCCGCTAACGCGACAAACACGGACACCACCCTTACGGTGAAGAAAGGCCACAACTTCAAAGTTGGCGACAATGTGTTTGCCGTTAAAGGCGGCAAGTGCTATGCCATCACCGGCATTGCCACCAACAGCGGCGACGCTACCCTTGACGATATCACCATTGGCACCACCCTGGGCGTTGCCCTTACCGCTGGAGCCGTGATTATGCAGGGTAACACCACCGGCGCTTCCGCTGGTGCATTCAAGTACACCCCCAAAGCCTTACTTGGCGAAAGTTACGATGTTGACCAGTTGCAGAACCGACCGGCCAACGCCGTGACCATTGGCCAGGCTGTTAAGGCCAAATGCGTTGCCCTGGGCGACGTGGTAATGGCTGAACTGAAAGGCATTGTGTTAATCTAAAGTAAAAGGAGGAACAGACTATGCAGAAAAGTTTAATGGTCGGACTGACCGAAAAGGACATGGACGCTGTTATCCATTCCTTTGACCTTAAGCCATATTACCACAACACTCTTTTCCCCGTTAAGCAGAACGGCACGTTGGAGTGGAAAGCCCTGGAGATCCAAACCGGCATGAGGGTTGCCGCCGACGTTGTGGCACGCGGAGCCAGCGCACGCCGCCGCACCCGTGAGCCGTTGCAGCGCGTTTCGGGTGACATCCCCAAACTCCTTATCGCCCGTTCCTGGGACGAAGAGGAATACGAAGCCTACGACATTGCCCTTTACCTGGCAAAAGGCAACCCCGACCAAACCGCACTTGTTGAGGCTTGGGCAGAGGATATGCGCTATTGCTGGAACGGCATTGCCAACCGCGTTGAGTGGATTGCCCTTAAGCAGATTTCACTCGGCAAGGTTTCGTTTACCGCACAGAACAATGTGGGTATCATCACCGAATACGATGTGGACTACCAGCTTGGTTCACTTCCCACCAACAACTTGCAGGGTTACCAAACGGGTAGTGCCGCTTGGAACAACACCACTTCGGCAAAGCCTATTTCGGTGGACTTCAAAGGCATTGTGCGCAGCGCACGCGCCAATGGTATCTACCTCAAATACGCCTACATGAACCTTGACACGTTCAACAAGTTCGCGGAGACCAAAGAGGTGAAAGACCTTTGCGCCAACTACCTTTCCGTTGCCCTTGACATCACCACTTCCCCCAGCGTGGAACAGGTGAACGCAACGTTGAAGAAACTGCCGTACCTTTATGGCTTGCAGATTGGTATTATTGACCAGGACATCGCCATTGAGAGCGAGGACGGTCAGTTTACCAATGGCAACCCGTTTGAGGACAACGTGGTTATGTTCAGCGAGTACGCCAACCTCGGCCACACTTTCTACAAGACACCGGCAGAAATGCGCAGCAAGAATGCCGCCGTCATGAAAGTGCAGAATGGCTACACTTGCATTAAGAAGTTCAGCACCGAAGACCCGTTTGGCGAACACACTATTGGCTTTGCCAACGTGTTCCCTGGCTGGGAAAATTCGGCACGTTGCTTCCTTATGGACACCGCCAACAACACCTGGAACAAGTAACAACAACCAAGCACGGGGCGGTACAACGCCGCCCCGATGCTTTCAATTCGTAATAAAACACCATGACTTATACAGAATGGCTAACCAAGACCGGCGCACGGGTCAATATGAGTGCAGACGATGTGGCATTGATACTGACCAACCAAGCCGAATTGATACCCAACCCGAATGCCACCGTGGACGTACACACCGCCAAACTTGCACTTTGCCGCGAGTTTGCCACCGTATTGCCCATGTGCAACATTAGTGAGGGCGGTTATTCTGTTTCATGGAACCTTGAAGCCGTGAAGATGTGGTACAACGCCATGTGTGATGAACTGGGCATTGATAACGCATTGGAGCGCAAACCCAAAGTAAAAGGACGTTCCGACTTATGGTAAATTTTCCGCAATACTACCAATACCTATACATGTTTGCCCAGGATGCAGCAAGCACCCAGGACAGCAGCGGCCATTGGGCGAGACCCCCAAAGAGTGCCGACGGTTGGCAGTTGGTGGGCATGTGCAGAGAAGAAACAAACGGCAAGGGCAACACCGTTACGACCGCCGACGGGCAAGTGCTTGTGTTTGCATCCCTTATTCAGTTGCCGGTGGGTACCCCACGGGTAAACGAGGGTTGCACGGTGATAGTAACGCGCGAACAGCCCCAAGCCATAACGGATGCCTATATTGCAGAGGGTTTGCAGAACGGCCAGGTGGTTGCCAAAGGTGTTTGTAAAAAGTTCGATAGTGGGCGGCTCCATTGCCGGTTGTGGATCTAATAGTTTTGTTTAAAGGGTTAATAAAATGAATAAAGAGGAAGCAACCGAAATGTTTGTGCAGATGTTGGGCGAAAATTCCGCACTAACCACCACTTTGAAAGGCCGTATATACAACGGCAAAAGAAGTGATGGACGGGAAACGGAAGAATGTATTGTGGTGAACACGCCGTGGGCAAACCACCGCAGACCCCAAGAGGGTTACACCAACATTAATATTCATGTGCCGGACGAAACACACACCATAGACGGAGTGCAGCAGCTACAACCCAACCAGGCGCGTATGAGTGAACTCACCAACCTTGTACTTGCAGTTTTGGCAGCAAAGGTTGTTACGGGCGTGGACTGGCAGCAGCCGCAAGAAAACGGAATGGTGGAGCCGCAACACAACGAACACTACAACAATTTACGGGTTGATTGGATTAATTGTAATTAACATTTAAAACTTACAGCAATGGTTAAAGTATTCACACTCGGATTATCGAGCATTAAGGGCGGTTCCGTACCGGCTGACGGTTCCATGCAGACCGATGCCAACCTCAACGATTACGGGTACACCAACCAAAATAGTGCCGTGCTGAACATGGAAACGCCGGAGAAAACGGAGTTTCACGCCGAAGAGGTGGACGACCCCGTCCTTGTTTCGCAGAAAGCCGGTGCCATTACGGTTGAGTGGGACATCATGAACCCTGCCCCCGAAACCCTGGTTTCTTTCTGTGGTGGTACCGCCAGCAAGAGCGTAAACACCCTCACCGACAACGACCAATGGGAAGCCCCCGACACCGTGCCTAACATTGAAATGGCACTTAAGATTACCCCTCGCCAGGGTTTCATCGTGAGCATTCCCCGTGCAAACGTGGTTGGCACGGTAACGGGCAATTTCACTTCGGGCGAAATTGTGCTGTTGCACGTTGTGGCTACCGCCCTCACTCCCACGGGTACCAACGCCGCCAAGAAACTTATTCTTAAGGCGCAGTCCGCAACCTAATTCCTTATTGGGTTAAGGTTTCATTTTTCAGTTGCAGCCCCATTGCCACCCTCGGCGGTGGGGCTGTTTTAAAAAAGAGACATGGAAGAAAGAGAAACATTGGAGTTGCAAGAACGCGAGTTGAACCGCTTATGTGATGCAGGGTTCCACTTTACCGTTGAAAGAAAGGTGCGCCGACGCAAGAAAGGGTTGTGCCGCTTTTTCTGCAAGCCGGTAGTGGAGAAAGAAACAATGCAGTTCGATGTGTTGCAACCCACACTTAACACCATTGACCGTATAGCACCCCACATGGTGCGTTTCCAGGACTATGCCGACCGCGTGAAAGACGCGGAAGATGCCGAGTTGCTGGAAGCGGCAAAAAGCACCGTTATTGAGGCACGCAACATGGCAAAATTCCTTTCAATAATGGTACTGGGTGAAGATTATTATGTGTGGGACGCAGCCAAAGGGCGGTACGACAGAGACGATGCAGAGTTGCAACGCCTGGAAGAAATAATGTACCACCACATTAAACCGGCACGGCTGTTTTCGCTTTGCGAAGCATGTTTGGCCGTGTGCAATTTGGCGGATTTTATGAACTCTATCCGGCTGTTGGCAGCAGAGACGGAAGCGGCCAATCCGAGGAAGAGCAGGGTAGATTAACTGGCATGAACACCGCTTATGGCCGACGCGGTGCAATTTGCAAACACTTTGGTTGGTCATGGTGGGAGTTGAACCACAAAATGCCGTGGGCGACAGTACAAAGAATAATGGTTGATTTGCCACACTATGAGAGCGAGGCAGACACCAAAGGAAAGAGGATAACCCAGGCAGTTACATCGGAAAACGCACAAGACATAATGGCACAAATTAACGCAATGATATAAAATGAATATTGGCACGCTTGATTTTGAGATTATCGGCAAAAACGACGGCATAAAACGTTCTTTGGAAGAGGCAAAGGACAGTATAAAGAATTTCACCGAAGCTACAAAGGACGGCGGCGTTAATGCCGGTGATGCCATGCAAGCCGCAGCCGCGAAAATTGAACAAGCCTGGGGACAGCTTGAAAGCGTCGGCAATGTCAACCGCGAGGCGTTGAAAGGACTGGAAGCGGAATATACCAAAGTCGGCCAAGATGCCGCCGCAGCTTTCAGCAAGGCCACCGCCGCCGGTGATAAGGAATACCGCACACTCACCGCACGGCAAAACGCATTGGGCAAGGAGATCCGGCAGCGCAAAGACATATTGAACCAGGTTGAGCAACTGACCGCCGAACTCAACCAGGAAGAGCAAGCATTTAACAAACTTGCAGCCGAGACCAAAAAGAACGAGAGCCGCACAACATCGTTCCGAATGCAGTTGCGCCAGTTGACCCAGGAAATGGCAATGCAAGAGGCAGCGGCACGGCAGACGGGCGGCGAAACAGCCGTGTATGCCCTACGCGCCACCGACGCTTTCAAGCAAATGCAGATCCAGGCGGCGCAACTTACCGATGCAATGGCCGACGCGCAAGCGCAAGCCAAGATATTGAGCCATGACAACGCCGGATTGCAGGGCGTTATTTCGGCGGTAAGTGGTGTTGCCGGTGCATTCAGCGTGGCACAAGGCGCAATGGGTTTGTTTGCCGGAGAGAACGAGGAATTGAACAAGATAATGGTCAAGGTGCAAAGCATCATGGCTATTACTGTTGGTTTGCAGCAAGTGGCAAACGTGCTTAATAAGGATAGTGCCGCATCCCTTACCATATTCAACAAGGTACGCGAAGCGTTTGTATCGGAAATGCAGCGAGGTAATGCCGAGTTGGAGAAAGAGACCATAAACGAGGGTAAGAACGCCGCCAGCAAGAAAGCCAATGCAGTTGCCACCGAGACCCAGGCGGCAGCGGAGAGGGCGACAGCAGCCGGAACCGGCGCGGCCACAACCGCCAAGAAAGGTGAAGCAGCCGCCAATATTGCTGATACCAAAGGCAAGATTGCCAATACCGCCGCCACCGGCGCAAGCACCGTGGCAACAAAACTGTTTACCCGTGCCAACATTATGCTTGCTGCATCGTTCAAAGCCGTGGGCGTTGCCATTAAGAGCATCCCCGTTATTGGCTGGATATTGGCCGGTGTTGGTGCGCTGGGTGCGCTGATTGGCAAACTGATTAGCAAAAGCAAGGAAGCCAAAAAGGAGCAAGAAGAATACTACAAGGCCGTTGCCGAGGGTGCAGCCGAACCCGTGGCAAAGGTTGAAAAACTATCAGCCGAATGGGGCAAACTGGGTAACAACCTGGAAGCAAAGAAAAAGTTTGTTGACGATAACCGCGCCGCGTTTGAGGAACTGGGCATTAAGGTGAATAGTGTAGAGGATGCCGAAAACGCATTGGTGAAAAACAAACAAGCCTTTGTAAACGCACAGATAGCAAGGGCAAAAGCATTGGCGGCAACGCAGAAAGCCGCAGAATACTACAAAGAGGCATTGAACGCATCGTTGAAAATGGAAGCCGCCAGTTATGGCAGCAAGGATTACGACGATGCACGCGAGAAATACGAAGAAAACGAGCGCAAGGCACGCAAGATGATTGAGCGTTCAATCGCCGAAGAGAAGTACGGTGCCACACAGTTGAACGCCGCCGGTATTGAGGGTGCAAAGAACTACGAACAAGGCACGATAGGTTACTACGAACAACTTATTGAGAAGAAACGCGCCGTTCTTAAAAACCTGGCAGATCCGAAAGCGTATGCAGCCGCACAAAAGGAAATTGACAAAGCGCAAAAGCAGATTGACCGCATAACCGGCGCAAAGAGTACAAGCGGCACCGGCAAAGACCCGTTCAAAGAAAAACTTGATAAGCAGAAAAAGCAGTACCAGGAATATGCCAAGTGGCGCAACAGCACCGATGAAATATTGCAGCAAGCCGCCGCAACGCAATTCCAGGCACTATTGAAGCAGGGCAATACATACCTTGATTACCTTAAGAGGGAGCGCGACAAACTGATGTCGGAAATGAACGGTAACGGCACCAAGAAACAACGCCAGCAACTTGCCACCTTGAACAATGCCATTGCCGACGAAACCAAAAGCACGGTATTGGAACAATTCGACCAGGAGTTGCAGCGGCAGTTGAACGGTGCCAATTCGCTGATTGAGAAATTGGCCATCATTGAGCGCAAGCGCAAGGAATTGGCCAACGACGGCAGCGAACTTGACCAAGCCGAAGCAGAATTGTTGCAGAAGCAAAAGGAGCAACTCGCAAAAGAGATTGAAAGCCAATACCGCGAGGCACAGCAAAACTATTACGACTACCTGGAAAGCAAATTGACGGCGTTTGAGAAGTATCAAAAGGATATGGCCGTACTGGAAAAGCAGTACGAAAGAGCCACCGACGCGGAGCAACGCCAGTTGATTGCACAGCAAATGGGCGCACGCACACAGCAATTCCAACTTTCCCAGCAACAGCAATACGACCAACTCACAGCCAAATATGCCGCTTTTGAGGAAAAGAAAACGGCGTTGGCAAAGGAGTGGGGCGAAAAACGCAAGGTGATTGAAGAAAGAATTGCCAATATTGAAATTGAGTTGCAAGAGGCGGTAGCAGAGGGCGACGAAAAGCGCATTGCCAACCTCACCAAAGAGCGCGAGAGAGCGCAACAAGCATTGGTGGGCATTGAGCGCGACCGGAAAGCCGCATTGAAAGAGTTGGCAACCGAATACTTGAACAACGACATTGTAAATAGGTTCCTTGAAAGTGCCGAGGGTTCGACGGTGCAGAAGATAGAGCAGCTTATTAAGAAACTAAAAGAGCGGTCAGCCGACTTGAAAATCCCAGCTGAAGTTGACGATGCCGAGTTGCAAGAGCTTATTAAGAAACTGGAGAAACTGAAAAAAGAGGCAGGGGAGAGCGAAAGCAGCGTAAGGAAACTTGCCGCCGCCATTGCAACCGGCGACTGGGGCGAAGCCATTGAAGCCGCAATGGACGTTGTGTCCGAATACGGGCAAGCCGTTTCCGACATATACGGCCAGGTTGTTAGCAGTATGAAAGAACTTGGCATTGCCGGTGATGAAACCACACAAAAGATACTTGACGATGTGGGCGGCGTTATCCAGGGAACCGCCGACCTTGCAGCCGGTATAGCAAGTGGCAACTACCTACAAGCCATATCGGGCGGCATTAACCTTGTAACCAGCGCAATTAAGTTGTGGGATGATGCCAACCGAGAGAATGCCGATACCATAAAGGCGGCAGAAGAGGAAGTGGCAAAATTGGAGCTTGCAATTAAGAAGCTGCAAAACACACTTGCACGCACATACAACGATGAACGGTACGATGTACAACGCCAAATCATCGAAAAGTTACAAGAGGAATTGGCGGCAGAGCAACGGAAACTTGAAGCGATACGCAGAGATATTGACGGGAGCAGTTCGGACTACACCGAAGATGATTACCGCGCCCAGTTGCAGCACATTGCCGATATTGAAGAGCAGATCACACAGGCTTATGAGGCATTGGCAGAGGATTTGACCCAAACCACCATTCCCGACATTGAGAACGAAATTACCGATGCCCTAATAAACGCTTTCGCCAACGGGTACAGCAACGCGGACATTGACAGAGAGATTGCCAAGATTGCCAACAAACTGATGAAGCAAGCCGCCATTGAAATGCTGAAAACAAAGTACCTTGCCGATGCTGTGTCGGAGTGGTACAAGGCATTTGAAAACGCAATGGCAGACGGCATGTTGGATGAGCAAGAAAAAAGCAACCTTGAAGCCGACTTTGCAAACGCCACCGCCGCTTTCCGCGCCCAACTGGAAGCACTAAACAGTATGTTCCCCGATGAAGAGGACGTATCCGGCACTTTAAGCGGCGCACTAAAGGGAGCCAGCCAAGAAAGCATTGATTTGTTGGCAGGGTACACCAACGC
>JAEEGL011812129.1_pt1 | contig 36054 bp, 22 predicted proteins | sample 9134231 | NCBI WGS metagenome assembly JAEEGL01 (sample SAMN16246548, study PRJNA631951) | gut metagenome | biome: gut microbiome; feature: rumen; material: fiber-attached | host: Bos | place: Iran: Karaj | collected 2018-10
TGAGACTCTTCGACATTGACGAAGATGAAGAAGCTGAATACGGTATCTATGACGAATACAGATTCGGTTCATTCGTAGAAGGCACAATGGAATACGAAGGCCTCGACGGAAAAGTAAAGACCGGCCCGTCCTATGTATTCTATGATTACACCAACGCAGCTCTCGGAGTAGTTTCCGTAGCTCTCGAAGTACCTCAGGAATTCACATGGTTCAGACCCGGATACGAGCCCAAGGCTGACGCTGACGGCAACTACATCCCCGGCCAGTACCTGATCTGGGGTTACAAGCTCGCTACAGGCGAACTCACAGTAGTAAAGACAATCGGTGAGTATGAGGAAGGCGCAGAATCCTATGTTGGCCACGGCTACGTAAGAGGCTTCAACGCAGGTTCCTACAACATCACCATCGGCGATGAGAAACTCAGCTACAACTATCCTCAGCTGTACGGCGGATTCTCGGAAGGCATGCTGACCGGACACGAAGCACATACCGACAGGATCGGATATGATGCATGGCCGGCAATCGCAAGCAGATTCCTGAAGCCTCTGTTCAACCAGTACTGCGAATACGTTGTTGTTGACGAGAGAATCGCATACATCGAGCCTTACGGCGGATCCGATGATCTGTTTGTCGTAATCTCCTATGCAGGACTTGCAGCAGACGGAACACTGGTAGTCTGGGGCTATGACCTCGGCGAGACCGGCAACCCGCAGGTAACACAGCTGAGAGTCAACTCCTTCGACGGCTGGATCAACGGCGACTGGGCTTACTACGGCGACAAGAACGCAGACAAGATTGCAGAAGCATTCACACACGGCGCAGTTTATGAGAAACTGTCCTATGATGCAGACGCAGACGCATACAACGTAAGAGTTGTTGCAAACGACACGATAGCTAACAACTACAAGGCTGTCGGAACACCGATCACCCTGACATACCAGAACGCAGTCGTAGGCATCATGCATACCAATGACGCGGGCAGAGTCCAGGGCGGATCCGTATCCACAGACTACGCAACATCAATGAGAAGAATGGCTGATACTGACAAGTACACATTCATCCTCGGCGGTGAAGGCGAACTTGCAACGACACCCGTTCTGAAGTACGAAGGAAAGGTCATCAACGACACATGGTTCGTGACCGGTTATGCTCTCCCGGGCAGCTCAGCAGGCAACTGGCTGATATATGTTGAGAATCCGGAAGACATCAACGGCTTCGGATCCAAGGCAAGCATGGGCGTAAGCCTGGCTCTGTTCCTTGAATACGGTTCAACAGCTGCATATGACAGCCTGGCAGGCAAGAACTACCTGAAGGGCGGAGTCGTATACGCAGCACATGTCCAGGATCTCATCACAGGAAGGATCCAGGAAGTCGATGCTTACACGGCAAGACTGAAGGCAGCCAACTTCGACAGCAACCTCGACAAGACTGTCGGCATTGACTACGACGCGGAAGGCCAGCTCAAGGACGGCTACTACAACTATCCTTACATGTACTTCTATCATGTAGCAGGTGAAGTCTACATCACCTACAACGGAAAGATCATCGACGACACACCGGTGGATCCCGCGCTGGTTCCTGACCTCATCAAGAGCCTCACGAACCCTGACGGAAACCTGTTCCAGGACGGTATCTTCCGTGAAGACGGCATGGTCACAGCCAAGTCGAACCTTGTCAGAGCCACGATCGACCAGATGTGGAACAAGGGCTGGGCCGGCTGGGATGCTCCCTACTACCAGGGCTTCGCTCCCATCGCTGTCAACAACCGTCTGACCCACAAGGCTCTTGCTGAAGGCTACAATTCATACTTCAGACTTGCAGGCTTCGGACTCGCAGCCGGTGACGGCGGCGGAACAGTCGGAAAGTCCAGCGTTCATGTCTGGGCTCTGACCGATGAAAACGGACGTCTCGGCCTGCATCATGTGGCATGCGACGACGGCGGCGGAAAGGGACTCAAGACATCTTCACAGGTAACATATTCATGGAACCTTGTACAGCCCGACCAGATGCTTTCTCTCTACGGTGACCTGAACAACTCCTCACAGAGCTACTGGTACACCATGCTCGTTCACGAGAACTCCGGCAATATGGGCAAGTCCGCGAACGACCTGTCCTACGCTATCGTTTACACATACGACTTCAATGACGATGAGATCCTGAGAAGCGACAATATCGATCCTACTCAGATCCCGTTCTCATTCGACTATGAAGTAAACGGAAAGACGCTCCAGGAATATCTGGATGAAGCAGCTGAGGCTGACGCTGAACAGGCTGCTGCGCAGGCAGCTCTCGATGAGGCTGCTGATGCGAACCCGACTCCTACGAACATCACGAACTACATCAGCAATGACCGTATCATCGCTTATGTTCCGTTCGACGGAAGTCTCGATGCTCAGATCCTCAACTCTCCTGCGACCAAGATCACCCAGAGGGGCGATGCGGCTTACCAGCTCGGTTACTATCACAAGGCTCTGAACCTTGCAGCAGGCCATATGCTTATTTCCGGATTCAGACCGAAGTCCGGATCCACCGGCTACGTTACAGGTTCATTCACGATGGCCGCATGGGTCAAGCTCGGTGACATCACCAGCGACCCTGTCCTCTTCGGAAACAAAGACTGGGACAGCGGAAACAACAAAGGCTTCCTGCTCTGCTTCAACAGCAACTCGAAGCTGAAGTTCAACATCGGTGACGGCAACGGACACAGAGACGACCATGAATTCGCATATACCAACACCAACGACTGGATCTATATCATCTTCACTGTCGACAGAGACAACAACAAAGTCGGTGTCTCCGTCAACTTCGGTGCTCTTGAATGGTACACAGTCGACTCCCAGTTCGGTGATGCGGCATGGAACGGCGCCGGAAACATCAGATACGGTAACGACTTTACCGACAACTATGACAGAGTTCCCGGCCTGATGGACGATGCCCTCGCTTTCACGGGCGTGGCAACATCTGAAGATATCGCAAATCTCCAGGCTTACTACGCTCAGTAAGAAAAACCCATAACACCGTCCTGCGGGACGGATCACAGAGGCACTTCACAAAGAGGTGCCTCTGTTATTTTTTTGCGCAGTTCAGTGAGGGACTCACGTTCCACCGCTTCCTTATTGCCTTCAATATTATCTCCTTCATTGATCTTATACGGTACAGTGTCGTATTGTAGCTGAGCCCCATCCTCTTGCTGATCTGCCTTGTGTTGTGCTCCCCGCCGTACATTATGAGGAAAAGCTGGTGGTATTTCTCCGGTATGGCTCTCCATATGTAGTCGAGCAGCTCTGCGTACTGATCCCTATCGTCGTTTACGTCATCGAAGACTCTGTCATCGTACCTGAGCCAGGCGCACTTGTCGGTCCCTATGTTCTCATCGTCCTCGTCTTCGTCTCCCGCCAGGTCCTCGATGTATATGAGGGTGCTGCGATCCACTTTCTCTCTGTACTTTTCCGCGTTATCGAAACCCGTGATGGCCTTCGCCACCTCCTCCGATATCTCACATTTCTCCCCGGTCCTTTTTACGAAAGCGTAGTACCTTCCGTTCTCGTTCCTTATGATGTACTCTCTGTCGCTGACGTTCATTTATATATTTCTCCTTTCGGTATCCCTGCCCGGAAATCCGCTTTGAGGGAGAAAAAGAGCCGCGTGCGGGTGAGTCATCGCCGTATGGGGATAAACGGTATACCGGACAGTATATCGTATCTCACGCACACGGCATTGGATGACTCGCCTAAGGCGGCTCCGGAGCTCAGCTATGCTTCAGTATTCAGTTGATATTATTTAAATCTCAGTATGTAAACCTTACTGTCTTATTCACACTTCTGTGCATCCTGAAAGTATCGAATACGCTGATGCGTCCGCATCTCGGGCATTTGGCCTCCACATGTCCCCTGGCATCGTCGAACACCGCGATGGTGTTCCTCTGGCAGAAGGGACATTTGATGAATCTTTTCTTCTGGCCTCTTATGGCCTCAAGGGCTTCGTCCAGCTTTGCAGAGAGATCTTCCGGGATCTCTCTGACCTTGACTTCATTTTTTCTCATGATATGGCGTACACCTCAGTTCTGTCGAATCTTTCGGCAGCGGGCTTCTTTTCCTGCAGATACCCCAGTTCCTGCAGCCTGTAGTATGTGCAGGTCCTTGATGCGCCGAACACTTTCGATATGTCCATTACAAGATCACGGTCCTCGCCCGCAAGCTCTCCCACTCCCGTGAGTTTGACATTTCTTCCTCCTCTGAAGTACCATACTGCGAACTCCACCTGGTCCTTCGGCAGAAGAAGTTCCGCCGCCAGGGCGTTGGCCTGCCATTCTCCGGAATCGTTGAAGTTACTGAGATTCGTGGCTCTCAGCACCACGGAACTTACGTCCGCCATGGTGTTTCCCGAACTGTAGGGCCCGCAGCCTATGAAATCGAGTATCTGGTGGGCGCACTCATGGGCCAGGGTGAACCTTCTCATGAAATCTATGGTCGGTTTCTTCCTGCCCCTGTCGAGATAATCCGCCAGAACTATCTCAGCCTCCTTCAGCTTTATGACATGCTGCCCGTCACTGAGGTTCACGATGTATTCAGTGTCCCTGAAGGCTGTGATACCGCGTATGTCGCGGCTTTCCGACAGCTTTTCATACCTTACCTTCAGGCCAAGGAACTGAGTCACAAATCTGTCTATGTCGAGAGGCAGCAGCATTGGCCATCCCTGGTACGAGCGGCCTATGTCGTACCGGCTGTAGTATCTGTCCAGAAGCTGGCGGGCCAGTTCTCCTATCTCCTTCCTTGATATCAGCATGTCTCCGCCTCCACGAACCATCTTCCGTCCTCCTCGAAGAGATAGGTCTCCCTTCCGTTGATCATGACGGTGTATCTAATGCCGCATCCCCCGACTCTGGTGGAGGCGGCCCTGCAGACGTGCTTCAGCCTGTCGATGCTGTATGTGATTATCTCGCCCCCGGGATCGTGCCAGCCTATCTTTTTAGGACGCACCCGTCCCTCCCGGTCCACGGTGAGGGCAACGTCCACGTATGCCTTTTCTGCCATAATGTATGTCTCCTTTTCTTCATGTATTTTTCCAAATCAAACGAACGCGCCGGCGGGCATGATGATCTGCATCTCACGGTCCTCCGGCATCTTGGTGCCTCCGAGCAGCACCGCGTTCCTCACGATCCCGTCGCCGAACCTTTCCCTCAGCTCCTCTATGGAGCTGTCCAGCTTCTCTCTCTTTTCGATATAATACGGATCCGTGAATATGTCAGTCTGTATGTCCGAATCGTCCTCTATGAGATCTATGGCCCGGACGGTCAGTGATCTTATGGGAAGGGCCCATTCGTATCTTCTCGTGAACAGGGAATAGGCGGACCTCGCCAGATACATGGGGCTGTGGGTGGGGAGAGGGAGCTTGCTCTGGAACTCGCAGCACCTGAGTTTGGTGTCCCGTACTCCCACGGAGATCCCGGACGCGAGCTTTCCGTGCTGGCGCAGCTTGTGGCCCACCTCCTGGACCAGCTCCAGCATCAGCTTCCAGACCTCCTCGTTGTTCATGAGGTCCTCCTTGCCCGTGACCCCGTGCCCCACGCTCTTCACGGGGGATATGTAGTCGGAGGGCTTCACCGAGGAGGTGTCCTCGCCGTTGGCGAAGGCTTTCAGTGCCAGACCGTTCTTCCCGAGCTTGTCCGAAAGGAACCTGTCGGGAGCTTCCGCCAGGTCCCCTATGGTGGTGAACCCGTAGAAGCACAGCAGGTCTCCCGCCGCCCGTCCCACTCCCAGAAGGTCAGTGACGGGAAGGGGCCATACGGTCTTTCTGAAGTTACGGTACGGGATCACCGTGGTGGCGTCGGGCTTCTTCATGTCGGAGCCCAGCTTTGCGAACACCTTGTTGAAGCTGACCCCCACGGATATGGTGAGGCCCAGCTCGAACTTCACGGTCCGTCTTATCTCGTCGGCCGTCTTCTTTCCGTCCACGGGGACGGCGGAGCCTGAGAGATCCAGCCAGCACTCGTCCATGCCGAAGGGCTCGATCCTGTCCGTATATCTTTCATATATCTCCCTGGCCAGCTTCGAGAACTTCATGTACTGGTCGTAATGGGGCTCCACCACCACGAGGTCCGGGCATTTCTGCCTTGCCTTCCATATGACGTCCCCGGTCTTCACACCGTAGGCCTTCGCGTTGTAGTTCTTCGCCAGGACTATGCCGTGCCGCATCTCAACTGATCCGCAAACGGCAACAGGCCTGTTCCTGAGGGTAGGGTCGTTCATGCACTCGACGCTGGCGTAGAAGTTGTTCATGTCGCAGTGCAGTATTATTCGGTCGCGCTGGAACGCGCGCAGTGAGCTGTTCATCGTTCCCATTCCTTTCATATCTATTATTTATACGGGTGAAACGCCATACAGAAATTTTTGCGTGTTTCGTACGAAATTTCAGGGAAGGTGTTGACAAATCCTGAATCGGTGTAGTAAAATGCTATCGAACCGGTGAAATGCCGTTCAACTTCTTTGTGAGTGGATTATATCAGAACGAAATTTCATTGTCAATACCAAAAACAGAAAAATCGTATATTTTTTCAAAAATTTTTTCGGGAGGAAAATTCATGAATCTCAGCAACGACACCACATTCGCGGAAAGACTGTACAATCTCAGAAAACAGAAGCATCTGACGAGGGAGAAGCTTGCCAGCATGGCGAAGATATCCGACAGGAGCATCGTGAACTACGAGAACGGTTCCAGATACCCCAACAGCATAGATATAGTGAAGAGACTGGCCGAAGCCCTGGACACGACGACCATCTATCTGCTTGGCGACGAAGGCGCCTATATAGACGAGGCAAGGGAGCGCGGCGGAGCCAAATCTGCCCGTGAGGTAAGGATACTCGTTGAGCAGATCACCGCGGCCTTCGCGGGCGGGGTGCTGCCGGATGAGGACAAGGACGCCATGATGGCGGCTCTCAGCGAGGCATATTTCGAATCGAAGATGTCCAACGCCGAGAAGTACACGCCGAAGACGTTCAAAAAATCCGAAGACAAGGAATAGGACAGAGATGCTGTACGATACCATCGTCGAGACCGGCGCCGCCCTCGTGGAGAAATACGGCACCAGGGATCCCTTCAGAATAGCGAAGGAGATCGGTATCAGGGTGAAGTTCGTGGACGGATTCAGCACTCTCAAGGGATGCTACCAGATCATACTGAGGAACAGGTGGATCTTCATAAACAGCAATCTCAGGCCAAGCATGAGAAGGATAGTGTGCGCCCACGAGATAGGACACGACCAGCTTCACCGGCGTATGGTGGACGGGGGCCGCTCCATGATGGAGTTCGAGCTCTACGACATGAAGAACCGGCCGGAGTATGAGGCTAACATATTCGCGTCCGAGCTGCTCCTCGACACGGACGAGATCCTTGACTACATATACAACTACAGATACGACGTGCAGCAGATCGCTGCCATAATGAAATCGGACGTCAATCTGGTGGCTCTCAAGATATCCACTCTCACGAAGGACGGATACCAGCTGAGGATACCGGATTACAAGAACAACTTCCTTAAATAGGACGACGGAGATGAGCAAGAAAGGCACAAGCATACCCGATCTGTTCGGAGGGTATACTCATTACGACGAGAAGGGACGGAAGATCGGAGAGAGCGTTCCGGGCCTGTTCGGCGGATATACCGAATACGACGAGAAAGGCAAAGTCATAGGCCATACATATCCGGACCTTTTCGGCGGCTACGACCATTATGACGAAAAAGGAAAGAAGACCGGCGACAGCATTCCGGATCTATTCGGGGGATATACGAACTACGACACAAAAGGCCACAGGGTCGGATCGTCTGACCCGAAGCTTTTCGGAGGATATACCCAGCGTGGCGGAAACGCAAACATAAACCGGGGATACGTGGAAAAACCGAAGCAGGAAAGCACAGGTTCAGGCAGCCAGAGCGGAAACTGTTATATAGCGACATGCGTGTACGGGACCTATGACTGCCCCGAAGTCAGGATACTGAGAAGATTCAGGGACCTGTGGCTTGCGGAGCGGCGCCTTGGAAGGCAGTTCATCAGAACATACTACAGATATTCACCGGGGCTCGTCGCGAAAAAAGGCGGGAACAGAGCTTTCAGAAAGTTCTGGAGAAAGTCACTTGACTGTTTCACGGCATTCCTTAAAAAAAGGGGATACGTCGGAGAGCCGTATGAGGACCGGAATGATAAGATATTTTGATAAAGATGAAACGACGCGTGAGGCATACGGGTTTGCCGTGCGGCTGTACAGACTGAGAAAAGAAAAGCATCTTACCAGGCAGAAACTCGGGACCCTTGTCGGACTTTCAGACAGGAGCATAGTCAATTACGAGAACGGATCAAGGTATCCCAACAGCCTGGATATCATCAAAAAACTTGCCATGGCTCTCGGAACGACAACATCGGAGCTTATTGGAGAAGAAATCTGCATCCCCGGCGAAAGCAACAGGTTTGTTTCCGGTCTTAAGGTCGTAACCGAGGAGATCAGGTCTGCATTTCTTTCCGACACGCTGACTGATGAGGAGAAGGATGAGATGATGGCTGCTGTCAGCAAAGCATATTGGGATTCCAAAAAAGTACCGGATTTATTTTACGGCATCATACCGGAAGAGGAAAATGGCATAAGATGAGCAGGATCATAAAATTTGAGACACTTAACAACACGAGAGACCTGGGCGGTATCTCCACGAAAGACGGGAGACATATAAAAAAGAACCGGCTCATAAGGTCCGGTTCCCTGGGAAAGATCTCCGAAAAGGATAAAAGGAAGATACAGTCTCTGGTCAGCACAATCGTGGACTTCAGATATGATAAGGAAGTCGAAGAGGAGCCGTTCCCGGGGATAGAGGGAGTGGAATACATCCGCATCCCCGTGTTCGAAGACAAGATCGAGGGTGTGGGCAGGGATGACGAGGCCCAGGAGTTCTCCATAGAGCATTTCATGCACGACGCCGAATATGCGGAAAGCTACATGGCAGGGATATACCGCTGCTTCATCACGTCTGACAACTGCAAGAAGGCATACAGGAAGTTCATCGATGTGCTGCTCAAAGATCACGAAAAGGCGGTCCTCTGGAATTGCTCGGCGGGGAAGGACAGGACCGGTTTTGCCTCTCTTCTCATACAGGAGATACTGGGCGTCAGACGTCTCATCATAGTCAACGACTATCTGCGCACAAATTACCATCTCAGAAACGATCTTGTACAGATATTCGATACGCTCAGGAAAAAGATACGCGGATTCGATAGAAAGAAGGAAGAGGCTCTTACGAACATATTCGTCTCAAAAAGGATATACGTCGCAAATGTTTACAATGAAGCCGAAAGGCTCTACGGCAGCTTCGAGGGATTCGTACGTGAAGGCCTGAAAGTCACTGATGAAGATGTCGAAAGACTGAAGAAACTGTATCTCGAATGACGGAGGCATGTGATGGATTATGGAAAAGTAACTGAGGCGTTTGAATATGTACGCGGAAGATGCGGGAGGAAGCCTGAGCTTGGCATCATCCTCGGCAGCGGCCTCGGGGCCCTTGTGGACTGCATGGAGGAGCGGGAGTTCATTCCGTATGCCGAGATCCCGTATTTCCCGAAGTCGAATCTGGTTGGGCACGAGGACCGTCTCGTATTCGGGAAGATAGGAAAGACGGAACTTGTTGCAATGCAGGGCCGCTTCCATTATTACGAAGGATTCACCATGGAAGAACTGGTGTTCCCGGTATATGTGCTGAAGATGCTGGGGATAAAGGATATAATAATCACGAACGCGTGCGGTGGCATCAACTCCGGATTCAGGCCCGGGGACATGATGCTCATCGAGGACTATATAAACACGATAGGGAAGAATCCGCTCATCGGGCCTAATGACGAGCGGTTCGGGGTAAGGTTTCCGGACATGTCGGAAGCCTATTCGAAGGAACTTATAGCATATGCCGAGATGAAGGCGGCTGAATGTGATTTGATCCCGAAGAAAGGTGTATACGCCCTGTTCCCGGGACCGTGCTATGAGACGGCGGCTGAGATCCGGGCCCTGAGTGCCATAGGGGCGGACGCAGTGGGCATGTCCACGGTGCCTGAGACCATATCGGCAAACTATCTGGGGCTCAGGGTACTGGGAATCGCTTGCGTTACCAACATGGCGACGGGCCTTGCCACAGAGAAGCATACCCACGAGCACGTGGTGGCGGTGGCTAACACAATAAGCGCCAACCTGACGAGATGGGTAAGGTCCATGATCGAGACCTGGCCGGAGAAATAGAGATCGGTTAGTGAAATAGTGAACTACCCCGACTTATAGAAGTCGGAGCTTCCTGCTTCAACCATTACTGCACTTGAAGCAATAACATTGCGCCAAATGTCTTACATAATGTCCACAGGCGTATTTGTTCGGGCTGTTCCATCCCTACAATTTGTGTCAGATGCGTGCGTATATGCTTGGCTGCTGATTCCAGATGAAAAGGCTATTCAGTACTCAGGCGCACATTTCGGTGCTCTTATTTCCTTTACTACTCCTTACCCGTTTGAACTGGATCCGGCACTGATGAGTAATAAATATACAGCAAAATTTCTCCCTGTGAGGTGTGTAAAAAGCGGATCTATTCGTGTCTACGATGTTGAAATACTGATGGTATGGGAGGAAGAACAATAGAGCGTTTGTAAACTTCCACAAATGTTTTATCACTATCATGTGGCGGGGTGTAGGCTTTTGGCAAACACTCATTTCTTGAAATATATGGAGTCATAAAAATGAATATCAACACCATTAGCATAAATAGAGGAGAAGGATTTGTGTATCCAAAGTCGATATTTTACTCCTCATCTGGTACGTTATCAAATCATAATTGTCTAATATTAAAGCGTGGAATTAACAAATTGATTGGTGAAATAGATTGTGGTAACTGGGAAATGAGCTATCTGCTTTCAATGTACAAATATCGGCCTGATGATTTTATTTTGTCTGAAATCCCAACTGTTCTTTTGGACAATAAAACAGTTTCTCTTCAAAAAATTTCAAAAATAGCTTGTTATATGGATGAGTCATATCATTTATTCTCATCTAAGAAAACTGTTAAAGAACTAATAACACACAATCTAAAGCTAAATAATTGTGAATATAACTGTGCAGAAATACTTGACTGTTTCAAACTAGATGAACAACGAGTCGAACGCCCAATTATATACACTGGGAACGAACATTTTCGTGCAATGGCAGCTGTCGGTATTTTATATGGAAAAGAGATTTTTTGTTTTCCATGGTTGAGTAACAGCAGATTTTTGTTATACTATCGTAACATAACTTTTTGTCTGGAGAAGCTTGCTGATTATGGGAAAATAATAGTATTGCCTGTAGGACAACCAGATGCAACATAAGCATGGTTATAGTTCTTTTGCTCGGGATGGCATTTCATGTTGACCATCCCTAGCAAAAGAACTGATGTGTTATCACATGTTATAAAATCTGTTCTCCCAACGTCAATATATGTTCTAATTGTGTGATTTTTTCGAATTACTGTTTTATGAACACCGCGCATCATCCCGCCACTTAAGAAGTGGGGGACTTCTTGCTCACGGCTTGTTAAAACTTGATCAGAGAAAAAAGATGATATACGGAATCTCCCGGACTTTAAAAAGTCCGGGATTATTTCGTGAAAACTATTGAATTTGAATTATCTCGGGTTTATAATGATAAAAAGTCTATCACATTCATTGTGATAAGCAGGCAAAGAACGCAAAAATCACTCAGCAAACCGAGGAACTTACCCATGAGAAATGCAGAAAATGACGAAAGGGACATGGCCGAACGCCGTGAGAAGATGCTTGAGACCGGCTTCCGGATATTCGCTGAAAAGGGTATAGAAGCCGTGCCCATGCAGGAGGTCGCTGACGAGTGCGGCCTCGGGATAGCGACCTTATACCGGTACTTCAGCAACAAGCTGGCCTTCGTGATCGCCATAGGAGCCAAGAAGTGGTCCGAATACTTCGAAGAGGTCGAGGTGGAATACGCCCAGCGCGGTGGAAGCCTCATGGATGCCGCCGAAGAGCTGGACTTCTACCTCAGCATGTATATAGTGCTGTACAGGCAGCATCAGGACGTGCTTAAGTTCAATCAGAACTTCAACGGATACATACTTCATGAAAATGCAGACAGAGAACAGCTTGCCGAGTATCTGCTTGCCGTGAGACCTTTCGCATACAAGTTCCACCTCCTTTATGAAAAAGGCGTAAAAGACGGAAGCATAATCACGGAAGACGGGGAACAGGTGATGTTCAATTCCACGATGCACATCATGCTTGCAGTCTGCGGACGATTCGCACAGGGAGTCGTAATACGTTCAACGGATGACTCGGAGGATCTCACAAAGGAACTGATGAACCTGAAGAGGATGATCCTCAGCCGGTACGTGAAATAGGGAATTAAAAATTTTAAGTTATATATAAAATAAATTATTTTGAACGAAAGTGATAGACACTTTATCGTTATACGGATAAATCATTGCAAATTAAAAACGGAGGAATACCGTGATGAGAAATACAGCGAAGATAACGAAACGCCTCATTACCATCATGCTCACCATCTCGATGGTGCTGGGAGTGCTCCCGGTCTTTACAGCTGCAAAGACACTGGATGAGGATTGCCCGAGTAACAGCAGCCCTGACGGGAAACACGGATGGCAGACAAGCAACTACAATGTTGCTCCGACGGAAAACAGTGTCGGTTATGAAGTTTACTACTGCCAGTATTGCCATGAACTCAGAAATGTAAATATTATCCCTCCGACAGGGTGCACATACAAGCTGCCGACGGGATTGAACACATTCAGCCATCCGAACATTAACTACGGTGAGCTGAGATCATGTCATATTTCATATTGCCCGAAAGTGGTCACGACGTTCCAGAAAACAGGTTACAATTACAATCTGCTCGATAAGACACGTGTGACTGTCAACGAACCGACGGGATATGATCATGTCATCCTGTGGGCCGAACCCTGGGAGATGCCTGATGACTCAGCGCTGTGTGACATAATCGTTGAGTCTGGTAAGCAGAACCCGGGCCCGTTCAGCGTATATCTCGTCAACTTCGGTATCAGTACAGCTGTATACAAGGAAGTGACTTATGACGAGTATAACGTGGCCCATAACGAAACGGAAACGTGGCCCACAAAAGGACTGGGAAGCATAACCATCAACGGTGACAACATCTCGGTATACCTCATAAACTGCAACGTGGGATATTCCGAAGGCCTTACCGGTAATTATATGGGCAAAGGTGAATTTGCCATAAACATAAACGGTCACAACAGCCACGTATACCTTGGTGACGAGACCAATAAGAAGGATACCGGTACCGTAAACACCAGCGTGAATATAACATCAGGAATCCCCGAAGGATATACTTTCTGCGATTACCTTTACTACCACACGAACTTCGAGAAAGTCTTCAACAGGTTCTACAGGGAAGGCGACACGCAGTACGAGTATTACGGTGATGACAAGTCCGTAGAGGAACTCAAGAGTTCCGTGCGTCTCGCAAACCTCAAGATCGGTTCGCTCAATGTCGGAAGCGGACAGAACAGTGTGCTCAACGGTGTTGCGGGAGTCGAACTGCATAAATGCACTTTTGACTTCGGCGATACGTTTGAGGGATTCGTTCTGAACGATCACACCTCGCTCTCAATATCAGATATGACGCTGGCGGCCGTTGACGATTACGGTGATGTGACAGGAATAACCTTCACCATGAACGGCCGCAGCGATCTTTCCTTCAGCAACAGCACCGTGAACAGCATCACGTCAAACGGCAGGAACATTCTCAGACTGAATGACACGATGCTGCGGGGAAATATCCTCCTGGATGATAAAACTGTTCCGGTGTATAACGTCGGTAATGGAAATCAGATAGAACTGCTCGCTGAAGGTAATGTCATCATGAAGATGTATCTGGGCGGCAAGAACAATATACAGACGCCGAACCGAGGCAACAGCGGACAGACCCCTGACATAATGGTGGCAAACAGTGCTGCTCTCGTGATCTATGACGATCCTGACATAAAGGGTGTCGGATCCATCACACTTGAGTCAGAAGGAAACGACGGAGGACACTATTACTGCGCCGCGATAGGCGGGACGCCGTCCCTTGACCCGAAGCCCCACGGAACGGTCAAGGTCATGAGCGGTGTTATAAACGCATGGAATTACAGCGGAAGCGCCGTGATAGGCGGATCGAATCAGGTACCCAGTATAGCATATAAGGTTGCAACCGGCGGCGAAGGATATGACCTTACCTGGAATGGCAGACTCGAAAACCTTGTCAAGATATACCAGAATACAAGTGTCGGATATCTCTATTATGATCAAAGTGATGATCAGTTCAATCCTTACGCAGGCGGATACTGGCTGCGCAAGGATTCCGAAACAGTATACACGCCTGTCAGAAAAGTCGATTCATCATGGGTGCCGGTACACATAGATGACGTATACGAACTAGATCCGCAGGGCAAGCCAAAAATAGACGAAGATCGCAGCACGCCCGGCTTCAGCCGTGACGGAGGGACTTTCATCATGGCGGGAGGCGTTGTCAACGTGACCTCTGCCTACGGCGGTGCCGCCATCGGAGGAGGAAGAGGAGGCAACGGCGGGACCATCCAGATCGCGGGAGGAACGGTCAACGCCAAAGCCGGACAGGGAGCCGCAGCCATCGGCGGAGGTGCCGTGATGTGGGGCAGTCCCGTGAGGACATGCATCGGATTTGAGACCAGACATGATTGGCTGAATACAAGTCCTACTACATGGACTGACGGAATCTACATGGACAGATACGAGTATTCTCCAACAATGGGAGGAGGAAGCGGACATATACTCATCACAGGAGCTTGCGTGGTGAACGCCTCCACGGGAAATACGCTCTATGATGAGAACGGATATACTTACAATAATCCTCTCGAGATACAATACTATGACTCTAATGGTGATTCGTTTGATCCGAGGATTTATGATTCAAATACAGGCACATATACCTGGAAGGACTACTACACATATACGGACCAGGAGTACTGCCGCTCATTCGAAGACGGCGTCCTGGCAGGAAGGCTGCCCGGCTTCGTCGTCGGATCCTCATGCAACAATGCCAACGGCTACTATGAGAACACGACGGAAGTCATAAAGATAGGAGGTCTAGAAGGCAACCCGCTGCTCATGCTCGAGCAGAGAAGCGACAAGGATACGAATCTAGGCTATTACATAAATGAAAACGAAGGCAGGATAATCGATGCTCTCGGAAGAGACCCGGACCCGACGGATACATATAACGATCCCACGTTCACTCCCTCGATGATCTCGGGAGCGACCATCATACTGAAGTTGGGCCAGTTTGACGGATCAAAGCAGATAGTACCCAAGATCGCGAAGAACTATGCATACAGGATCCGCGGACAGATCAATCTTCCGGCCAGTGATTACATGTTCACGCCTCCCGAAGGGACTTCCATAACTCTCCTTGACGGTACTGTTATGGACGTGGGCGAGGGCTTCATGATCGTGGTCCAGAATCAGGATCAGTTTATAGTCCAGGACGGCGCAGTGGTTCAGGGCAAGGGCGTATGGCCCGGAAAGCCCGTGAGCTCACCCAGTGAGTCTCCAACGACTCAGCAGATCAAGGACCTCATGAGCGTGAAACAGCAGACCGCAAACAACGAAGTTGCGGCCGCATACACTCATCTCGGTATAGCCCAGACCAGCGATGGATGCATCATAATCCCGGGCTACAGCAATGAGGACATCGCGGAACACTGCAGTTCATATTCTCTTACTCTCCTCACTGTTATCAATGCAGGACACTACGGATTCAAGAAGCATGCAGACGTGACCACATACGAGAAGTGGTCCATAATCAGTCCTGATTCCGATACGGTGGTCTCCCTTGTTCCGAACGGAGCCCTGTCCGTTTCAGCAGGCACTTATACTACGATAAACAACAAGTTCGATGTAATTTTAACCGAGACAAACGGGACTGTGACAGTACAGCTGAAGAGCCCCAAGCTCTCCACACCGGACTATGTGATCTACCAGAACACGGGCGCGGACGACATCGTCGAGTTCACCTTCGCTCCCGGTACATACAGCAAGGAACTTGCTTTCAAGATCGAACTCACAGAAGATCAGGTCCAGCAGAACAAGGCCGTGTTCTCGGTGCCCAAGTTCGGCGGAAGCGAATTCAGCCTCAACTCCTTCGCTCCCCTAAAGGAGAAATGCGCCATCAGGTACGGCGGCATTCTCAAATTCACGACTCCGGTCGCAGATTTCGCCGGTATAGACATAAGGCAGCTGCAGATCAAGTACGGCGACGGCCTGGCCCTTGACGGGATCGACGGAAGCGGACATGTGAACGTGCCTTACATAGCCGGCTTCCCGGTAAAGGGAGGCGGGGAGATCACACTCAATACGTTCAAGGGGACAAGGGAACTGTCACTGAGCGTCAACCTCGAGACTCCCATTTTCGAAGGAGCTTTCCAGGCATCCTTCAAGGAAGCGAGAGGCGTGATCCTTCTTGATACTCTCTACGCTGAACTGGCAGTTGAAGACGGCGGAATCCCGCTGGTTCCTCCGACGGTTATCGGATATCTGCAGGGCGGAAAGCTGGGCATCTCAGGCCTTGCGGACACTGTTGCAATGGACAGCTTCGGCGCTCCTCCGGCAAGGCTTACAATAGGAGCAAAGGGAAGCGTCATGGACGTCATATCCGGATGGATCAACCTGTCGGTGGGTCTTGACGGATTCGATCTTACCATGGAGGACCTTGAGATCGCAGGCCTCGACTGGATCCAGGAGCTGGGCCTGTCCGCGAAGTGGGACGCTGAAGAGAAGGAATACAAAGGCAAGACATACTGGGGGATCTCCTCCGAGATGGGTATGTACATGGTGATAAGCGTCACCCTGCCTGACGCCCCGATCGAGGACTATTACGGAGAAAATGTAAAAGTCCCTGCCTTCATCGATGCGACCGGCAGCATAGGCTTCGGAAGCTTCGCAGGTTACTACAAGGACGGAAACACCGTATACTTCATCTACAGACTGACGGCTTCAGGCAACCTGAACGCATCCATCAACATCCCGAAGAAAATAGTCGGTGGATTCTTCCCGCTGCACGCAGTCTGCCTCGGATCGGTAGATCTCGGGTTCTACGCGGCGGCTACCGCTTCTTCGAATGTCAGCGCTTCCAGCGTGGCAGGCCTGACACCTTCCAGTGTCGTAAGACAGCTGGCATCCAACGCGAAGATCGACTTTGATGCCGCAATCGGCGCCAAGCTCGTGATAGGAGCCGGAAAACTCAAAGGAAACGTACGTATAGTCTATGTCCTCGGAGACAAAGGGATCAAGATCGGCGGAGGCTGGGGCTCAGGCGATGACCTGGATCTCAGTTCATATGTCAACAGCGCAAGCACTGCTACCCTTATAGACACCGTGGACCCAGAGACCGGGGAAAGCGTCCCGACCATCGTTGAGACCGGTATGCGCACGGTGAACACGCTGGATACGTTCAACGGATCCTATGATGAAGAATCCGGAGATCCGGAAGACATCCAGCTGATAAGAACAAGAGCAGTCAACACCTTCCAGGCGGCTGTCAGTGAAGCGGCAGCCGGAAAGGAATTCCTTGTCATCAAACTTGATGACGACACAGCGGTACTTGACAGCTCTGATATTACGATAAAGCTCAACAACGCAACACTCGGATCAAATGACATCATACCTGCAGTATTCGATGAATACGGCACACAGACAAATGCTGACGCCAACTTCTTCGTGAACCCCGGAGTCATATACTTTGCTCCCGCTGCAGTAGGCATATACGAGTTCACCGTCAGCAGCGATAACGTACATATCTCGAGTGTACAGGTAATAAAGAACGTTGAGTTCGCAAGCCTTGACGGAAACAGCACAGTATTGAACTTCGATCAGGGAATAGCAAACTACAAAGTAAGCGATCCCGACACGGAAAAACTCTACAAAGTCGAACTGGTACTCGGAGAGAACCAGGGAGACGGAGACTATCTCCTGGCTGAGACAGATGAGCTTTCATCGGCAACGTTCACCGGAAGCTTGGACTTCACCCTTACGGGAAATAAAGCGCCTTCCGGAACATACTACCCCAGCATCCTTCTCCTCGAATACATGACGGCGACAGACAATGAGGGAAGGACAGTCTCCACATGGGCGATAGCTGACAAGATCACGTTCAGCGCGGTCACATATACGAACACTTCGATCCCTGCGGCTCCCACCGGATTGACACTGGAATATACAGGCAACGGTTCAATGACCGCTTCCTGGACACCGGCGGCAAACCAGGATCCTGCGGAATATAAGGTCACGATCTATCAGTATGACGAGACGGAAGGCGTGCTCCTGACTGATAATACCATACAGTATACTGTGAGTGCCGAGGGTGATAACGATCCCGCCACAAGCATCATAATGGATCTGTCTTCTCTTGAAACCGGAAAGAAATACGTTGCAGGAGTCGAGAGCGTCGTGAGCGGTCAGGACGGGACATACCTTATCGGATACGAGGCATACTCGTCACCGGTAACTCTTCCGGCAACGCAGAGGCCCGATATAACCTATTCAGGCAATGTAGTAAAAGGTGAAAGCAACGAACATACAGTCAGTATAGGCGCTGCCGGCGGAAGCTTCAGGATCTATATGCAGAAAGAGCTGGCCGTATCCGTAACGAGCGAACCTGCAGGTGTCAGTTGTGCGATGGCTGATACTTACGATATCCAGTACATTGTAACAATACCTGCGGCACCTGTTGACAATGCGCCTGTCCGTATCCGGATGTTCATAAAGGATAATGACACAAATGACTATGTGCTTGACTATATAACGGTCAACTACGATACCGTCGCACCTCCGCTGGTGCTGGACAACTTGGGTGTGTTCTCAGTCCATGAGACGGACTTCGGTCTTCAGACCTATGTGACTGGTCATACTGAATCCGGCGCTTCGGTCTACTTCTACAAGCAGGGCAATTACAGCATGGAAGTCGCGACTGCGGCAACTGTCGGGGAAGACGGGAGCTTCACCATCAAACTTCAGTTCGAAGGAGAGCCAACGTTCTGTATCCAGGCCATGGATGCGGCAGGGAACACTTCAGCTCCGCTGAACGTGGCGTTCCCGGAGAATCCTGTGACAGTGCTGTTTGACAAGAATCAGGATGATGCCGAATGCGTGACCGTTGACGTGGAAGTTGAATCCGGGTCTGCGATCGGACAGCTTCCCACAGCTTACGCCGCAAACAAGATCTTCCTCGGATGGTACACCGACCCGACGGGCGGCACACTGGTAAGCAGCAAAACCGCTTTCTCTGAAGATAAAACGCTTTATGCTCACTGGGCGGATGCGATCACTGTAACGCTTAATGTGAATGCGGGGGAAGAAAGCGCGCTGTGCAGTCTGAGCGAAGTGAAGGTAAGAGCGAACAGAGCGATCGGAGAACTTCCCGAACCCGTGATTACTTCCGGCAACAAGCTGTTCGTCGGATGGTTCACTGAACCTACAGGAGGTTCACAGGTTACTCCGAACACATCGTTCTCGAAACATACTACCATATACGCTCACTGGACAACATTTGCTACGGTAGTGTTCGATGCAGGCATCGGAACATGTGAGGAAGAGAGCCTCAAGATCCCGACCGGTGAAATGATCGACCTGTATCCGGTACCCGTCGCAAAAGGATACAATTTCGAAGGCTGGTATTATATTGACGAAGACAAAAAAGAGATCGATGTCAACACAAGAACCAGATACTACGAAGATACGGACCTGAAGGCACGCTGGAGCCGCAACACCGACACAACGTCAATGACAGTAACTCAGTCCGGATGCAGCGAAGGAGCCGGACTGCCGGATCCTGTTATATCCTATCCCGCTCTTCCTGAAGGACAGAGCTGGATCGGCGAAGCATCTGTTAGTTATTCAGGTAAAGGACAGACCAGCTACTTCAGTTCAGCTAAACCCACAGACCCAGGCGCTTATGAAGTCATAGTTCAGCGTGATACATACGAGACCGCATATATAGGAAAAGCGAACTTTACCATCACGGCATCCGATGTTTCAGGATACAGCGTGGAGTTCGACCCGAACGGCGGAACCGGAGTCATGCCCATACAGGAATTCACGATCGGAACAGCTGCCGCTCTGTGCAATAACAGATACACAGCTCCGGCAGGCTACGAGTTCGCAGGTTGGGCCGAGACACCGAACGGAAGCGTCGTATATGCAGATGAGGCTTCATATAACAGACTTGATGCTGTGAACGGCGCAACATACACCCTGTATGCCGTATGGACGCTGAAGACATATACAGTCACATTTGAGACCGGAGACGGTGCAAGTGCCGTAGCATCTGTTTCAGTACAGCACGGAAAAACAGCAGAAAAGCCTGCAGATCCCACATGGGTCGGACATACGTTCATATGCTGGAAGCTTGAAGATACTGCGTATGACTGGTCTGCTAAAGTGACTGGCGACATCACTCTTATAGCTTCATGGGAAGATGAAGTCCTGCCGGCATTCAGGAGCCATAACATGGTGCTCACCGGTGCAATCGAGATGAACTTCTACGCAGACCTGTCCATGCTTACAGATGAACAGAAGGCTGCGGTGACCATGGACTTTGAGATCTCCGGCAACAGAGTTGCTACCGACACGTTCGATGAAAATGACATGAACGACAGCGGATATTACAGATTCACTTGCCCTGTCAACTCGGCACAGATGTCCGAGGATATAACTGCAACTCTGAATTACGGAGAAGGCAAGACAGTAGTCAATACCTTCAGCGTCAAGGCGTATACCGGATATATCGTCGATCATTCTGCAGGATTCACTCCAAAGACGCTGGACTTCGTGAAATCCATAGCCGACTACGGTTATTACATGACTCCGTTCCTCGAGGAATACGGAAGCGGAGTTCCCGCAGGCACTCAGAACAACATCGAGAACTACAGGGAACTTACTGATGCTGAGATCGAAGCCGCAAAGACAGCAGTTGAAGCGCTCAGGCTCGTAAAGACCGACTCAGAAGGAATCCTGTCCAATGCCACATACGCTCTGCTTCTCGGATCTGAGACGACGATAAGGCTCAGATTCACAGCTGTGGATACGGATGTAGACGGCATCACAGTCAAGCTCGGAGACACAGCTGTCGCTCAGAGCAGGGTCGAGATAGTGAAGGACGGTATCAGCTTCACGGTGAAGATAAAGAACATCAATGCAGCACTGCTGGCTGACATGTATACCGTGACGGTGGAGGATCAGGAAGGAAATTCAGCGAGCATCACTGTAAGCGCCCTGTCCTACGCCGATACGATCTTTACAAGCACAACATACAGGAACAACGAAGTGGCTAAGAAAGCTATGGCATCGCTGTATTACTTCTATCAGGCTGCCATAACGTATGTAAACCCGAATAACTGAGGAGGGTAGACCAATGGAAAAATACGAAAGCCTGAACATTGAAGTGATTGAGATTACGGGTGAAGATGTTATAACCACAAGCCCAACGAGCCCTGAAATGGAAATGCCCTAAATTAAAACATGTTACAATAAACGAATAACAAAAGAATGCGGTGCATGAGAGTGTGCCGCATCCTTTTTTACGAACCAACCTTTCTCGACTTTGGCCGCTAATATACAAGTCTAACAAGAAAAAGTTTCAAAATATAAATAAATATAAATAAAAATAATACTTTCGGGTGATGAAAAAACTATCAGAAAGTGGTAAAATAGGCTAAAAGCTGGAAATATGTCCACAACTTTAAAAGAAATTATAGTGATAAAGTCTCTATCACATTGACTAGACAAATTGTTAAAATGTCCGGAGGACTGTGATGAAAACTGAAAGAATAAATAGATCGGCAGCAAAGGTAATACTTTCACTCCTATTATCCCTCACCATGCTTGTGGGAGTTTTTCCCATACTTATAAATTCTTTAACTGCACGTACTAAATACTTCGGTTACGAATCAGGCGATACTGTTTCGTGGTCTGATTTCAAAAGCTCACCTGAGGTAAGCGGCAAGATATCCGTAAACGGGAATACTGTAATTCTTACAGACAACATTGTATGGAACAAAGGGATCGAAGTGGGAAGCGGTGTTACGGCGATCCTGGATCTCAACGGTTACGGTATCATCTGCACTGTGGAAAACAAGCACGTTCCTGTCATAACCGTATCCGGCGGTAGTTTCACTTTAAAGGACAGCAGGCCAACTTTTGTGCAGAACTATCTTGCGACAGACAGCGACGGGCGTGTAACCGGAATTGCCGATTCATCGTCAGGATCGCTTTCTGTGAGAGGCGGTTTCATCTCGGGCGGCACCGGACATTGTGAAGAGTATCACAGGAGTTTACCATCAAATAACACAGTTTATATATTTAATGACTGCAATGTATATGGTTGCGGTGTATATGTCAGCAGCGGGATCTTTACAATGCAGGGAGGCACAATATTAGGAAATTCCTCAGGTAATCAAAAACCTGCATATGTTGGTACGGAAAGAGTATACTATAACATTACCCACGGCGGAGGTGTCGGTGTCATAGGCGGCACTTTCACCATGACGGGAGGTACAATAAGGGACAACTACGCGAACGAGTATGGCAGCGGCGTATATATCGGAGGATATGTCGGCACGGGAGGCCCTGTCTTCCAGGTTTCCGGAACACCTGTGATCAGTGACGACGTTTATCTTTCCAGGTTATCAGACAATTCTTATATCAATAAGAGAATATCCGTGACCGGAGCTCTTACTAGCCAGCCCAACAGCATCTCTGTCAGGACTGATATTCAGGGAGTCGAATTTGCTGAAGGCAGCAACGGATACACTCTCACAGACCAAGATAAAAATGTCTTCCACTCTTCGGACGATGCTGACCCGCCGGCAGTGAGAAACACAGCAGCAAACACTCTCAGCTTCTATGCTGAGTTCAATAACAACGTTGTAAATATATCTCCTGAATACACCATGTATGACGGTGCCGCGACTGTTCCGCAGGTCATTTATAACGGGAAAACTCTCACAAAAGGAAAACATTACTCTATTACATACAAAGATGTGAACGGTACCGCCGTGACACAGATGAAAGAGCCCGGCATATATACCGTGACCGTTACAGGTACCGGGACATACACAGGATCTGTTAACAAGACCTTCCAGATCCTCGCAGATGGTGACAGACCGCAGAACGAATACACAGTAGAGGTTTCCGGAACGACAAGTTCATCTGCGACCTTCAAGATATCACGGAGCTTCACAGGATACAACGAGACAGTAAGATACCGCACGGTCAGCATGTCTGCTCTGGCAGGGCAGCATTTTACAGAAAAGTCCGGTACGGTCACATTCAGTGAAGACGATGAATATGTAACAGTAACAATTCAAGAGAAAAACCCGACAGGAGCATATAAGTATCGGAATTCGACTAGCCTCAACTACTGGTTCGAAGTACTTGACATGGGCGGCTTCCGTCTTGCCGATTGCAACCGTACAAAAAGCTGGGGCACGCAGATGACCGCTTCAGTTTTTGATACGGTAAAGACAGTCACTATCTCCAACAGTACTGAATTCAAAATTACTGACGATGGATATGCTAGCAACACGTACAAGTATGCTACTTCAGACAGCTATTATTCCGACAGTATTCCCGAGGAGTTTCTTCAGTCTGCAGGTGCACAGCTCCGTATGACCCTGAGCCTTGATGTGAGGGAAGCAGATGACGGATACCAGTATGTCCAGATACTGTTTGACAATACAAGCAGCTGTGACAACAGGTCGGGGCTGAGTGACGGCGATCCTGCAAACATCAGTCTTTCAAGTTATGCCGCCGGATTCGGTCACGATCCGGGAGACAAAAACACGAATTATTCTTCATATTCTTTCCCCATAACCTCAAAAAACAGCAACTGCGGAGAAGTTGGCAATCCATGGGGCAATTCAATAGACGCAATGCTGTACAACCAGAAGTTCAAGGCAAACTGCAGAGCTACAGACGGCCGGCTTATCGTCCCGCTTGGTTTCAGTAAGATCGTTGTCAGACTGAATGCGTCAGGGAAAAACAATGATGACTGGTACGCGAAGAACATAAAAGCACACATACAGGCAGTGGACGTTACCAGGCCTACATATGTTTCAGCAAAAGTGGCTCCCGGCCCGTATAAAAACGGCAACACTGTATATGTTTCCCTTACAATTTCGGAGATAGTCACGGTTTCAGGAACTCCGAAGCTTGAAACTTCATGGGGCACACTGGATTACATAAACGGATCGGGATCCAACGTCCTGACTTTCGGCGGCGAGATCACAGCCTCTTATGGTTCGGGCAATACGGTTCTCAGCATCATTTCGCTGACCGGATCGAATAACATTAAGGATCTTAAGGGAAACATTTTTTCAGGATCAGTTTCAGGTACGTTAAGCGGATATAATGTCCAGAACAGCTATGCTTATTCCATTAGCTATAAACTGGCAGACGGAAGCGAAACTATCCCGCAGACATACAAGACAACATACAAGAGCACGGAATCAGACTTCACACTCCCGACGCCGACCCGTGAAGGATATACCTTTATCGGCTGGAGCGGGACCGGAGTCACCGGTCTTCAGATGACAGTCACGGTTCCTCATGGATCCCACGGCGACAGGTGGTATACGGCACACTGGAAAGCTAACACTTATACCGTAGTATTTAATCCGAACGCAGACACCTACACAGGAACGATGGGATCACAGCAGTTCATGTATGACGTTGCAAAGGCACTGTCCTTGAACGAATTTGCAGTAGCAGATAAAGGATTCGGAGGATGGAACACTGAAGCAGACGGGACCGGTACTGCATTTGTAGACGGGACAATTGTATCTAACCTTACAGCAGAATCCAACGGGACAGTAACGCTGTATGCCCAGTGGATCACCGGTACGGAAGAATATCCTACAATAGTAGGCACATGGGCAGAACTGAACACTGCGATGCAGGCAAGCTGTTATATAAGGCTTGAGTCCGATATCTCACCCCTGGAGACAGATTCGGGCTACCTGTACGTTCCTTCAAACGCAGCGGTTGTTCTCGATCTAAACGGACATACCATCGACCGTGCCCTGACCGGACCGGTGTCTGACGGATTCGTCATTAAGATTGACGGTTCACTGACGGTAAACGATAAATCTACTGCAGGCACAGGTAAGATCACGGGAGGATGGAACGGCAGTAATTCCGGAGGCGGTGTGTACTTATCAAAGCAATCAACATTTACGCTCAACGGAGGTTCGGTGACCGGTAACAGGCTCCAGAAACCCGACTCGGAGAATCACGGAGGCGGAGTATACGTCAATATAAACTCGGTGTTCACGATGAACGGAGGCAGTATCAGCGGCAACAGCATCACAACAGAAACAGAAGCCCGCGGCGCCGGCGTATACATTCACGCGCCATATAACTCTCAGTCCGGCGGAAGATTCATAATGAACGGGGGATCCATCTGCGGGAACTCAATAACCAGCAGTGCCGCTTCCTCTAGAGGCGGAGGCGTATACGTGAATTCCACTTCCAGCACCGAAGCTATATTTGAGATGTCAGGTCTCTGCACAATTACAGGCAATACACTGAACGGCGACAATAATAACGTAACCCTCACACAGAGTACGGAAATAAAACTCATAGGCGAGATCCATGAGTCGACCAGGGTCGGCATAAACTCCGGTCTTGATCAGTACCTCACCAAAAATATAGAAAGAGGATCACTCGACAATTTCTTTGCCGACACACGCGGATTCAGGATCGATCTGTATGGCGACGAAGCATATATGAAGCCGCTCGGCATACAAAGAAAACAGAGAGGCGCCTACTGCACGACAGTCGGATATTCTGTCGACTGCTGGGAATATGAGGGAAAATACTACAGCGACCAGGCATGCACGATCGAGATTAATCCGGTAATAGCTGCACTTGGACATACCCTAACACATTATGACTATTTAGATCCGACAGAGCAGGAAAAGGGACACTTGGAATACTGGCACTGCACAAGATGCAACCATGATTACCTCGACGAACAATGCACAGTGGAAGGCACATCCCTGAACATGAATATCCCAAGGCTGGATCCCACGGTCACTTATCTCGACGGAAACGGAAATGAGCAGACCGTAAAGGCAAAGCGTATCGATTCAAGCTCCTCCGAGCTGAATGCGGGCTGGTACGTTGTAGATGGAAATGTCAGTCTGAGCCACGGACTGTATATTGAAGGGAATGTAAATTTTATTCTCGCTGATGGATGCCGTCTCCAACTCGGTAACTCCGGTAAATATTATGATATAACGCCCGGCGACTATGATAATACGACCCTGACGATCTACGGGCAGAGCGGCGATTCGGGACAGCTCAAGTTATACGGGCGAATATTCGTCCGGACATTGTCAGTTTACGGAGGTTACGTCAATATCAACAACGGCACCGGAAACACGTGCGTTATGGGAGAAAACGTTTCGCTCCTCGGCGGAAATATTAATGTAGCCGGGTACATATCAGCCGATTCGCTAACGCTTGGGTACCGTCGTAATGGAGATAGTATAAGATTTAATAATTATGAACCATATCATAGTACTGACACGCCAAGCATAAGCTTTGAGGCCGGATGCATCATGGTTCATAATGATAATCCCGATTCAAAGTTATTCAGCGGGACGGTTTACGGTTATGCAAATATTAATGAGTTAACAGGAGATTATCTATACCCTGCGGTAAAAATAACACTTGAAGACGGAGTGAGGCTGGGGGCTCAGAGCATTCCGGTTGAGGGTACCAACAGTGTATACAAAATACCGAAATATCAGCAGGTAGCTATCCTTCCGCCGGAGAATAAAGCCTTTATAGGCGCCCCGACAGTCACACTGGACGGAACTGATCCTGCTGAATCGATTGATCTCAATGTAAGTCAAGGACAGTATTTGTTGAAAATTCCGTTGCATGATGTAACCGTTACAGCTGAGACCGGAGTGCCGGAACATATTGATGGGCAGGCAGCGACATGCGACAGAGAAGGTATCCGGGATTGCTGGAAACTCGATGGCCGGTATTTTACCGACGAGACATGCATGCTAGAGATAGATCCAGTTATAACCGTGCCGCATCAGCTGGTATACCATGAAGCGATCGATCCTACACAAACGCAGAACGGTAATATCGAATACTGGGAATGTTCAGAATGTCATAATAAGTTCCTTGACGAGGAAGGAACGGTTCCTGTCTACGGAGTCACTTTGAAACTTACGCGGTATATCGACGCTGACGGAACGGAAAAGACCGTACCGGCAAGGCTTTTGAGTGAGGTTCTTTATCCATACAGTAATATGTCCGTTTACGAACTTACATCTGGCTGGTACGTGGTGGATAAATCTTTCACTCGGTATCTTGACCTGAATGTCAACGGAGATGTAAACCTTATTCTACCTAACGGGAATACATTTCAGCTTGGTAAAGAGTCTGATAATCATAATATAACATCCGACCAGTCCGGCAGTTCCTCGCTGACGCTATACGGACAGCAAAGTGGAGACGGCACATTATTTATCTATGGTTATATAGAAATTGATGCGCTGTGCATCTATAGTGGAGAATTAAGTATCAATCCGAACGGTCAGGGCGATGCTGTCATCGCGGATAGCGTGTATTCTCTTGGTGGAAAAATGAATATTGATGGAGCCGTAATCGCTGATACGATAAGACTCGGTTTCAAATATCCCGGCGATTATATATTCTTCCGGGATTGCAGTTCCAGGGATCAAAGCACCACACCGGACATCAGAATTTTAAGTGGACAATATTTTTACTATAAAAGCAACGGCAATATAGAAGTCATAAGCGGAACGGTAACAGATCCGGACTCATTGAAAAACAAGTCATTGAAACCCGCAATAAAGATAACACTGCCGGAAGGCGTGAATGTAAGTAGTAATGATAGTTTAATTGCTTCAGGTGATAGCTTCGTATACTACAAAGCGGGCTTCGGGTTCAGTCTTGTCGCGGCCGAGGGCCGTGCTTTCTGCGGCGAACCATCTGTCACTATTGACGGAACATACCCGTCAGAAGAAGTCGGATCAGTTGTGTATGATAATATAAAGTATTATTACACTGACATCTATGATTTAACTGTTAACGCCGAGACTATTCCTGTAACGCAAGGTTTCGTTTCAAAGTCCTTGGTGCTGACCGGACAGATAGGCGTCATATTCTACGCCGATCTCACGAATTTCACCGAGCAGGAAAGACAAGACCTCAGAGTGTCGTTCAGCGTGGCGGGATCGGAATCGACTGATACATACGATCCTGAATGCAAGAGCCAGAATGGAGAGTATTACGGATTTACCTGCTATATAAACTCCGCCCAGATGAATGAGACCATCACGGCGACACTGCATTACGGGACAGACAGCACAAAAGAAGTGACATACAGCGTACAGAACTACGTATCATATGTAACGGATGAGAACTACGTCACCCAGTTCACTGCGGCGGCTGTCAGTCTTACCAAGGCGACGGCTGACTACGGCCATTATATGACGTACTTCATCAAAGATTATGGCACAGGAGTTGACAAACGGGAAACGATAGGATGTTTTGCCACTTATAGTGCAGACGATATTGCTGCCGCGAAGGCGTTCGTCGCTTCAAAAGCACTTGTGAAATCCGATCCGGACGGAGTTCTCACGAATCCAACTTACGCGCTGCTTCTGGGATCCGAGACCACCATCAGGCTGAAGTTCAAGGCTGAAGCCGGGGCGACAGTCACGGTGAAGAAAGGCGATGAAATAGTTGATCCCGAAAAGATAACCCATACGGTGGACTCTGAAGGCAATCATGTGCTGAAGATAAAGAACATCAACGCAGCCCAGCTTGCTGACATGTTCGAGGTTTCTGTGACCGACAGCAACGGCACAGCGACCATAACCGTATCGGCACTTTCCTACGCGAATACAATATTCAACAGCAATACGTTCAAGAATAATGCGGTGGCCATGGATGCCATGACCGCGCTGTACAGGTTCTACATAGCGGCCCACGCATACACCGGACACTAATCAGGAGGAAAAGAGTAATGAAAAAGTATGATGAGCTTGAGATTGAATTAATCCATCTGGAAACTCACGATGTTATAACATCCAGTCCCGGGGATCCTGATGAAAATACTCCCAGCACACCTCCGATAAGCATGTGAAGAATATGATGTTATTAGTTCAACATTACATTCATATAAAGTGCAGCTTCCTCGCAGTAAAACACATCTAACAGAAGAATGCCCTCCTGGAATGAAGATCTTCGGAACTGACCGACACGGGCAGGGCATTTCCCACTGGATTTTGACAGAGTATAAATACGAATCATAACGAATACTAATTAAGAGGAGACCGAAACATGGACCAGAACACAAAGGGATCCGGAATCTTCAGGAAAAAGAGCATAAGCAGGGTATCAAGCCCCGAGCAGCTCAACGACTACATCAAGGTGACGACGCCTTCCGTATGGGTGGTGCTCATCGCCATAGTGGTGCTCCTCGCCGGAATGCTCGTATGGAGCATTTTCGGAAGAGTCACCGTGAGGAACGACGACGGCACGGAGCAGCAGATCGCTCCCATCACCTACGTTATAAACTGACAGGCGGTAGAATACAATGTCTCATAAAAAGATAAAGCAGCCTGTCACGAAGGGACGGGTAAAGGTGCCTGTGGTCATGCAGATGGAGGCCCTCGAATGCGGGGCAGCGTCCCTCTGCATGCTCATGGCATACTATGACAAATGGGTCCCTCTCGAGCAGGTAAGGAAGGACTGCGGGGTCTCCCGTGACGGTTCCAGGGCCAGCAACATCCTGAAGGCCGCGAGAAGCTACGGCTTCACGGCGAAGGGATACCGCTTCGAGCCAGAGACCCTCCGGGAGAGCGGAAGGTTCCCCTGCATAATACACTGGGAGTTCAACCACTTCGTGGTCTGTGACGGTTTCAGGGGAAACAAGGTATATCTGAACGATCCTGCGAAGGGCGACTATACTGTGTCCCTCGAGAGATTCGACGAGGCCTTCACCGGAGTCTGCCTGATGATCGAGCCGGGGGAGGGATTCGAGCCCGGCGGAAAACCGAAGAGCGTACTTGAATTTGCGAAGAAACGGCTCCGCGGAGCCGGCGCTGCAGTGGCCTTCGTGATGATAACCACGGTCATAGCTTCCCTTGCGGGGATACTGACGGCGGGTTTTTCCCGCGTCTTCCTTGACCAGCTGCTCACGGGGAAGTCCCCCGAGTGGTTCGTCCCCTTCATAATAGGACTCAGCGTGCTGACGCTGATCCAGCTGGCCTCGGCCTGGATACAGGCCATATATTCCCTGAAGCTGGACGGAAAGATGGCCGTAGTCGGAAACAGCACCTACATGTGGAAGGTGCTCCGGCTGCCCATGGAGTTCTTCTCCCAGAGGATGGCCGGCGACATACAGATGAGAAAGGCATCCAATGCCACAATAGCAAGCGAGATCGTCAACACACAGGCGCCGCTGATACTCAACGCCGCCATGATGGTGTTCTACCTTGTAGTCATGATCAGGTATTCCTGGATCCTGACCCTGGTGGGCGTGGCTTCGGTGCTCATACAGCTCCTTCTGTCGACTTTCATATCGAAGAAAAGGATCAACATAACAAGAGTTATGATGCGTGACAGCGGAAAGCTAGCGGCTTCCACCGTGTCGGGCATCGAGATGATAGAGACCATAAAATCATCGGGTGCAGAGAACGGATACTTCGAGAAGTGGTCCGGATACCAGGCGTCAGTGAATACACAGACCGTGCGCTACGCTAAGCTCAACCAGTATCTCGGCATGCTGCCCGGAACGATATCAAACCTTCTGAACGTGGCTGTCCTCATAATCGGCGTATGGCTCACCATGAACGGCCAGTTTACCGTGGGCATGGTCATGGCCTTCCAGGGATTCCTCGGAAACTTCATGGCCCCGGCCATGAGCCTCATCACCTCCGGCCAGCAGCTGCAGGAGATGCGGACCAGCATGGAGCGCATAGAGGACGTCATGGAATATCCCGAAGATCCCGTGACTGAGAGCAGCTCCTCCGACGAGGGCGTGAGCTACGACAAGCTCAAGGGCAACCTGGTCATGAAGAACGTGACATTCGGATACTCCCGTCTGGCTCCTCCTCTCATTGAGAACTTCGATCTTGAACTGAAGACCGGCCAGAGGGTGGCCTTCGTTGGCTCATCCGGATGCGGAAAATCCACTCTGTCAAAGCTCATATCCGGCCTCTACAGGCCCTGGAGCGGCGAGATCCTGTTCGACGGCAAACCCATCGACGAGATCGACAGGAGCGTCTTCACGGGTTCAGTGGCCGTTGTCGACCAGGACATTATCCTGTTTGAAGACACTATTGCGAACAATATAAAGATGTGGGACAACTCCATAGAGGACTTCGAGATGATAATGGCCGCGCGTGACGCCCAGATCCATACGGACATCATGCAGCGTGACGGCGGTTACCAATATAAGATAACCGAGGGCGGCAAGGACTTCTCCGGCGGCCAGCGTCAGAGGCTGGAGATCGCGAGAGTCCTGGCCCAGGATCCCACCATGATAATCATGGACGAGGCTACCTCGGCCCTGGACGCCAGGACTGAGTACGACGTGGTAAAGTCCATAAAGGACAGGGGAATAACCTGCGTGGTGATAGCCCACAGACTGTCCACGATCCGTGACTGCGACGAGATCGTAGTCCTTGACCACGGCAAAGTAGTGGAACGGGGCACGCATGATCAGCTTATGGCGCTTGACGGGGCTTACAAGACCCTCGTCACGTCTGAATGAGGGGAGGGGATCTTATGGGATGGTTCGATGAACAGATCCGCTCAAGGAAACAGGCCGACGAGGCCGTGTTCGAGGATTCCTTCGTCAAGATGGCCGGAGCCGTCATGGGCAGGAGGATGACAGACGCCCTGAACGACGACAGGCAGATCACTGAGGACGCCATAGGCGAGATACTGAAATTCTACCGGGTGAAGCCGCAGGAAGTGCCGGATTCCATCAGGGACATGAACGAGGTACTTGAGTTTCTGCTGAGGCCCAACGGCATCATGAGAAGGAACGTGGACCTCGGGAAGGGCTGGTACCGGGACGCGGCGGGAGCCATGCTGGGTACCCGCACGGATGACGGCAGCGTAGTGGCGCTTGTGCCCTCCGGACTCTCAGGATACAGATTCTTTGACCGCAAGAGCGGAAAGAACGTAAGACTGAACAGAAAGACAGAAAAGCTCATTGAAAAAGAGGCAGTGGCCTTCTACAAGCCGTTCCCCCTGACAAAGATGAACATGGGGAGCCTTTTGAAGTATATAATACAGCAGGTGTCAGTGGCAGACGTGGTGCTTCTCGTCATTTCCATGTTCGCTGTCGCTGCCATGGGACTGCTGATACCTGAGCTCAACAGGATGCTGTTTGCGGACGTGCTTTCATCGGGAAGCCTGTCTGCGCTGCTGGGCATAGCGGCCTTCATGATATGCGCCGAGATCAGCATCATGCTCATAACGGCGGTGAAGAGCCTGCTCACGTCCAGGATCAGCACGAAGCTGAGCCTGAACGTGGAGGCGGCGACCATGATGAGACTGCTGTCGCTTCCTGCGGATTTCTTCAAGAACTACAGCGCCGGCGAGCTCAGCAACAGATCTGAGAGCATAAACGGACTTTGCGATACCCTCGTGAGCATCGTGTTCTCGACGGGCATATCGTCCGTATTCTCACTCATTTACATAACACAGATCTTCATATACGCGCCTGCTCTCGTGGGCCCGGCCCTTACCGTCACTCTGCTGACGCTTGCGGTCACCGTGGCCCAGATCCTCGTGAGGATAAGGATAATCAGGCAGAGGATGCTTGAAGACACCAAGGAGAGCGGCCTGAGCTACCAGCTCATATCCGGCATCCAGAAGATAAAGCTGTCAGGAGCCGAGAGGAGAGCCTTCGCCAAGTGGGGCACTCTGTATTCAAAGGGAGCGGAGCTGACCTACAACCCGCCCATGTTCCTGAAAATCGGTTCCGTCATAACCATGGCCATATCCCTCATCGGAACGATCGTGATGTACGTGACAGCGGTGGAAAGCGGGGTCTCGGTTGCCGAGTACTACGCCTTCAGTTCCGCCTACGGCATGGTCAGCGCAGCGTTCATGGCTCTTGCCGGCATCGCAGCCAGCGCAGCCAACATAAAGCCGTCCCTCGAGATGGCAAGACCCATAATGGAGACAGTACCTGAAGTATCAGAGGACAAGACGGTCCTTACCAGACTTTCAGGCGGCATAGAGCTGAACAACGTGACGTTCAGGTACAGCGAGGACATGCCCCCGGTGCTGGACGACCTGTCGCTGAAGATAAGGCCCGGGCAGTACGTGGCCATAGTCGGCAAGACCGGATGCGGCAAGAGCACCCTCGTCAGGGTGATGCTCGGATTCGAGACGCCCCAGAAAGGCGCGGTGTACTACGACGGCCGTGACCTTAGGAAGATAGACCTGAAGTCCCTCAGAAGAAGGATCGGCACCGTCATGCAGGACGGGAAGCTGTTCATGGGAGACATATATTCCAACATAGTCATATCGGCTCCCTGGCTCACTCTTGACGACGCCTGGGAAGCTGCCGAGAAAGCCGGCATGGCTGAAGACATAAGGATGATGCCCATGGGCATGCACACCCTGATATCCGAAGGCCAGGGAGGCATCTCGGGAGGCCAGCGCCAGAGGCTGCTGATCGCCAGGGCAATCGCCCCGAAACCGAAGATCCTGATCTTCGACGAGGCCACATCTGCTCTCGACAATCTTACGCAGAAGCAGGTATCTGAATCCCTTGACGCCATGAAATGCACACGTATAGTGATAGCCCACCGCCTGTCGACCATAAGACAGTGCGACAGGATCATAGTGCTTGACCAGGGCAGGATCATCGAAGACGGTACATATGATGAACTCATAGAGAAGAACGGCTTCTTCGCGGATCTGGTGGCACGCCAGAGACTTGACATGCCTGAAGAAAAGGAGGCGTAGAAGATGAGGATAGAAAGAGACGGGGAAAGGGTGACGGTCTTCGCGGAAGGAAGGATCGACGCCAACAACGCGCCGCAGTTTGCGGCCGACATGGAAACAGCCCTTGAGGGGACCACTGATCTTACCATCGAATGCACCGGCCTCGAGTACATATCGAGCTCCGGTCTCAGGGCGGTCATGCTCGCGCTGAAAACGATGGGGGACCGGGGACAGATAAGGATCACCGGAGTGAACGATTACGTATATACCATCTTCGAGGTGACCGGGTTCACCGAAATGATGGAGATCGATACGGCAAAATAGAAATTTTGAAGTTTTTTCGTAAATCTGCTGCCACGGTCCGGGAATGTGTGTATAAAGAAGCGAAAGACAAAAACACACCCGCTTTCGGAAAGAGAGGTAAGGATGACAGAAAAGCAGCTCAAACAGGCTTTCGAATACCAGAAGTTCGAGAGGAACCCGAGGCTTCAGGCCGTGATCGACGCCGTTCACGAGAGAGTCACGCTGAAGGAACTCAGCGATGAGGATCTCGACTGGGTGGCTGCCGCCGGAAGCGCTGAAGACGGGAAACCTGCAGGCATAAGGAAGCCTCAGAAACCGGAGGACGACCTATGATGACGGAAAGGGAGCTTGAGACGCTCTATACGGAATACATGGGTAAGGTCCTCGGATACATAAGATCAAGGGTAAGCGAGCCGCGGACGGCAGAGGATCTGTGCCAGGACGTGTTCGAGAAGACAGTCAGGTACAGGGACAGGTACGATCCGGATAAAGCTTCCCCGGGGACCTGGCTGTATACGATAACGAAGAACACCGTTCTGAATTATCTTACCCGCAAAAGACCCGCAGAAGAGATGCAGGAAGAGCTCACAGAAGAGACTGCCTCAGAGCTTACCGACGGATCTTTGCCGGAGGACAGCCTCATTACCGCCGAGACGCTCGGAGAACTGGCGGAGGCTCTTGAGGAGCTTCCGGAGGGGCTCTGCGACATCATAGTGCTCAGGTATTACGACGATATTCCGCTGAACGTCATAGCAACAAGGCTTGGCATCAGCTACGGAGCCGTGAAGCTGAGGCATCAGAAGGCCCTGAAGATACTCAGGGACAGGATCTCAGGATAACATAAAAGAAAGATATTTATCAAACAAATGGAGAAGACAGTATGGAAAGAAATATGCCGAATGAAAAGATGGCGGAACTCCTGAACGGGCTCACCGGGGAGCAGAAGGAAAAGGTAAAAGCATGCAAGACTGTAGACGAACTGACATCTCTTCTGAGCGGTCTTGGCGTTGCATTGCCGGATGAACTGCTTGATAACGTCTCAGGCGGCGGAGCAGAGGAGGATCTTGATTTCATTTTCAAGCTTACCAAGTGGGATGAAGAGTGCAGCCGGCGCGGGATCGATGTGCACGACGGTTACAGGCGGGATCAGGTGTGGCGTGAGCTTTTCCCGAACGGATAGACTGACAGCAGCGAAATAAAGATTGCCCTTAAAGATCTAAAATATGGAAAACGCGTCAGGCGGCCCTTGGTTTTGCCGGATGACGCGTCCTGTAAAGTGAAGGAGGAAATACAATGAAAGAAAACGAACAGAAAGAATTGAAAAAAGAGACCCAGGAAGTACTGAGCGACGAATCACTGGAGGATGCCGCGGGCGGCGTTCAGGCAGGAATCATCACGATAGGCGGTTCAGGCGAATTCGGACCGAAACATGAGAAAGAAGAGAAACCGAAGCAGCGCACATGGTTATAATCAAATAATTGTTTGTAAATAAAAATTTTTGAACAAAAGACAACGATCGAAACATGAAGGAGAGAACAAAAATGGCAGACGAAAAGAAAACAAAAAAGATCGAACTGAACGACAAAGAGATCGATGAAGCTGCGGGCGGAGTGATCATCAAGGGTAAGGGAAAGTCAAA
>JAEEGL014004292.1_pt1 | contig 36052 bp, 18 predicted proteins | sample 9134231 | NCBI WGS metagenome assembly JAEEGL01 (sample SAMN16246548, study PRJNA631951) | gut metagenome | biome: gut microbiome; feature: rumen; material: fiber-attached | host: Bos | place: Iran: Karaj | collected 2018-10
GCCCTTCCCCTCTCCAGGGGAAGGGATGCAACCGCTCGCATCCGCTCGCTCGGTCACTAAGGTATCCGCGACCCATCAAAGAGTCGCGGGGAGATTCCTTACGCAACAGAGTTGCGATTGTTTGTGTTCGCTCCGCTCACCAAGTTCATCTCAAACCATAAAAGCACAACTTCCCTTCAAAGAAAAAGGTTCCGACCCTCACGAGCCAGAACCTTACGCGCAATGTAAAATTTTAAATTTCACCCTTCTGTTTAAAAGTGTATAATTAAGACAAACTACTATTAAGTATTTTCATATGAATCCATGTTTATCCAGTTTGCACTGGCCTTTGTAGTCATCTGCCCTTCTTATAGCCGATAGGTAACACCGTGCACTGGCCAGAGACCGCAAGATTGAATGTTTGAATCAAACCTGGAGGATGGTGTTTCCTGCCGTGTCGACGAAGAGTAAGCCTTCGACCCGTAGGACCGACATGCTACTCTCTATTCACCGAGCCGCATTGCCAGTCCTACAGTCAAAGCAACTACTAACGTTTTAATAGTTTTCTCAAACATTAAAATAAACTAATAAAAAATAAACCTAACCTAAAAACTTTGCTGCAAAGTTATTCTTTTATTAAATAGGATGCAAATTCTGATGTAACATGGACTTTTCATCAAGTAACCGCATACCTATAAGCAAGACTATCTTAAAAAAAAGATACAACTCATGATTTCAAATTAGATGAAAAAAAAGTAAATTTGCAATCACAACCAAATTCACTATTCATTATGATAAAAAGATTTTCGAAAATTCTACTTGCCGCGGCCTTCTGCATCTTTCCCTTTATAAAGGGAATGGCAGCAGTAGACCCCAACTTCTACATCTTCCTCTGCTTCGGGCAGTCGAACATGGAGGGAAATGCACGTCCTGAGGCACAAGACCTCAAGAGCGTGGGACCTCGTTTCCTGCTGATGCCCGCCGTTGATGATGCACAGCGTGGACGCAAAGCCGGCGAATGGTGTGAGGCCACTCCCCCACTCTGCCGTCCGAACACCGGACTCACCCCTGCCGACTACTTCGGCCGCACCCTCGTGGCCTCGCTTCCCGACAACATCCGCATCGGTGTGATTCACGTGGCCATCGGTGGCATCAAAATCGAGGGTTTCATGCCCGACGAGATTGAGAACTACGTGAAGAACGAGGCTCCCAACTGGATGAAGGGGATGCTGGAAGCCTATGACAACAATCCCTATAAGCGACTCGTGGAACTGGCCAAGAAGGCACAGAAAGACGGTGTGATCAAGGGTATCCTGATGCACCAGGGCGAGTCGAACACCGGTGACCCCGAGTGGGGAAAGAAAGTGCAGAAGGTCTACGACAGCCTACTCGGCGACCTGAAACTCAAGCCCGAGGAGGTGAACCTCTATGTGGGTGGCGTAGTACAGGCCAACGGACAGGGTGTTTGCATCGGCTGCAACAAGCAGATCAACGAACTGCCACAGACCATCCACACCTGTCAGGTCATCTCTTCCGACGGCTGCACGAACGGTCCCGACCGTCTGCACTTCGATGCCGCAGGCTATCGTGAACTGGGTTGCCGATATGGCGAGGCCGTGGCCCGTTTCCTGGGCTATGAGCCCAAACGTCCGGAGTTTGAGGTGCCCAGGACCCTCGAGGTTCCCGCCGACGCCTTCCTTGCTGAGACCACCGTTCCCGGCAACGACTTCCCGAAGATAGACAAGGAGGGTCGCGCCTACTTCCACGTGCAGGCTCCAGAGGCCAGGAAAGTGGTGCTCGACATCTGCGACAAGAAATACGACATGCAACGCGACGGCAAGGGCGGCTGGATGGCTGTCACCGACCCGTTGGTGGTAGGTTTCCATTATTATTTTATTAATATAGGTGGCGTGAACTTCATCGACCCGTCGACGGAGACGTTCTTCGGCTGCAACCGTGAGGCTGGCGGCATCGAGATTCCCGAGGGTCCCGAGGGCGACTACTACCGTCCGCAGCAGGGTGTCGCCCACGGTCAGGTGCGCAGCATCTACTACTGGTCGGAGTCGTCGAAAGCATGGCGCCATGCCATGGTCTACACCCCCGCTGAATATGAGTTGAAGAAGATGCAGAAGAAACGCTATCCCGTGCTCTACCTGCAACACGGTATGGGTGAGGACGAGACAGGCTGGACGAAGCAAGGCCACATGCAGCACATCATGGACAACGCCATTGCCAGCGGCAAGGCCGTACCGATGATTGTGGTGATGGAGAGCGGCGACATCAAGGCTCCACCAAAGAACTTCGGTGGCGGTGGCACCAACGACTACGGCAATACCTTCTACCCCGTACTGCTCAACGACCTCATCCCCTATATCGATGCCAACTTCCGGACCCTCTCCGACCGTGAGCACCGTGCTATGGCAGGATTGTCGTGGGGCGGCCACCAGACTTTCGACGTGGTGCTTACCAACCTTGACAAGTTCTCCTACATGGGCACCTTCAGCGGGGCCATCTTCGGTCTCGACGTGAAAACAGCCTACGACGGCGTGTTCACCAATGCCGAGGAGTTCAACAAGAAGATTCACTACTTCTTCATGAGCAGCGGCACAGAGGGTATGGACAAGATGTTCCGCACTGCCGAGACGGTGAAGCAACTCAACGACCTGGGCATACACGCCGTCTACTCTGAGTCGAAAGGCACTGCCCACGAATGGCTCACCTGGCGCCGTGGACTCAATGAGTTCATACCACACCTCTTCAAGTAATATTGAAAATTGAAAATTGAAAATTGAAAATTGCCGCTTCGCGGCGAATGTCGGCTGCGTCTCAACATAAGAACAAGTTCTTTTGTATTCGACTTGCACGACATTTGAAAATTGAAAATTGCCGCTTCGCGGCGAATGTCGGCTGCGTCTCAACATAAGAACAAGTTCTTTTGTATTCGACTTGCACGACATTTGAAAATTGCCGCTTCGCGGCGAATGTCGGCTTGCATGACATTTGAAAAATGGGGCGTGCCAACGTTGGCACGCCCTTCTGTAGTTTTATTGCATTTTACTACAAAACGTTTGGATGAATCGAGAAATATAATTACCTTTACATCGTCAAAAAGACCGGTAACCATATGAAATTGAAATACCTTATTATCTGGCTGGCTGCCCTCGCCGCCATTGCCTGCGGACTGCTTCTTTACGAAAGCCACTTTCTATGGAAGGTGCAGGAACTGAACTTGTTTCTCCAAACATCGCTATTCTTCAAAGAGCAGATGGTGGCACCTGCAGGCATGCTCACCTACTTCGGCACATGGTTCACACAGTTCTTCCACCACCCGTGGATGGGCGTGGTGATGCTCTGTGCCTGGTGGCTGCTGTTGATGTGGCTGCTGAAGCAGACCTTCCACGTAGCCGCCCGATGGGCCTCGCTGATGCTCATTCCCGTCGCCCTGCTGTTGCTGACCAACGTCGACATGGGCTACTGGGTGTATATCCTGAAACTGCGCGGCCATTCCTTCCTCACCACCATCGCCACCACCGCAGTAGTGGCCCTGCTCTGGATTTTCCGCTCGCTGCCCGACAAATTCTGGCTGAGGGCCGTATGGATGGTACTGACGGGCGTCGTGGGATATCCCCTGATGGGCATCTACGGTCTGGCGACCACCCTGCTGATGGGCATATGGTCGTGGCGGCTCATGTCGCGCGGGCGCGCTGCCGTCTACACCGTAATAGCCATCCTCGTGGCAGTGGCGGTTCCGTTGCTCTGCTACCGCTATGTATACCACGAGACCAACTTTGCCAATATCTACTATGCCGGTCTGCCACTCTTCTACATCACCGAGCGGTATGCCAATTACTACATCCCCTACTACCTGCTGGCTCTCTTCATGCTTGTCATGGTGTGCCTGCCACTGACTACAAAGAAGGAGAAGACGGAAGTGAAAGGCGAGAAGGACAAGGCCACTGCCACCAAACAAAAGCAGAAGGGAAAGGCCTGGCTGTCATTGGCTGCCGAGGTGGCGGCACTGGCGGTCATCGCCTATGGTGTGGTGCATTTCTGGTATAAGGACGAGAACTTCCACCATGAGGTGAAGATGCAGCACCTGATCGACCAGACCGACTGGGAGGGTGTGATGCAGGAAGCCACCACCCAAGTCGATGAACCCACCCGCGCCATCGTCATGATGCGCAACCTCGCCTTGTCGAGACTGGGCCGTCAAGGAGAGTTGATGTACCAGTACCGCAACGGAGCGAAAGCCTATAATGGTCCGGCAGAAATGAGCACGATGATGGTGGTGGGCACACTGCTCTACTACCAATATGGCATGCTCAACTGCTGCAACCGCCTGAGTACGGAGTTGGGGGTGGAGTTTGGCTGGCGTGCCGAGCACTTCAGATACCTGACACGATGCGCCTTGCTCAACGGCGAGAAGAAAATAGCCCGGAAATACATCAACATCCTGAAGAATACACTATACTTTGACGAATGGGCCACCAATGCGGAGAAACTGTTGGACAACCCGCAACTCATCGCCAAGGACAAGGAGATGGAACCCATCACCCACATGCTGCACTACGCTGACATACTGAGCAGCGAGCGGGGCAACGTGGAGCGTTTCATCATGCGGCAACTGGCCATGAGCACCTATGCCGATGACCCCATCTTCCAGGAGCAGGCATTGCTGGCATCGCTATGGGTGAAAGACCCCAACATCTTCTGGCGCCACTTCACCACCTATGTCTCCAAGCATCCTGAAGGCCCCATTCCCATTGCCTATCAGGAGGCGGCCTATCTCTTCGCCATGATGGAGGACCTTCCCAACATCGACCAGATGCCGCTCAGCCAAGGGGTCAAGGAGAGTTTCAACAAGTTCATCGAAACCTACTCCCAATACGAGGGAATGAAGGCAGAGGACGTACGCCAGCAGGCGGGGTCGCTCTACGACAACACCTTCTTCTATGATTACCACATGATGTCTAACCTTCCAGAGTACTAAACGATATGAAAAGGCTCACCACTTACTTCTTACACCTTGCTTCTGTCATCCTACTGGTGGCCTGTGGCCCGTCAGTACCAACGGAATATACACAGTCGGACCAATTGCCCGCCATCTATCCTGACTATGCCCAGGTGACGGTGCCGGTGAACATCGCGCCGCTGAGTTTCGAATACGACGGCCAGGCCGACGAGATGGTGGCACGCTATGCCGTGGGCAGCGACGAAATCGTGTGCGACGGAAAGCCCGACATCGACGCATGGCACGCACTGGCAGAGAAAGCCAAGGGCAACGCCATCACCGTTGATGTCTATACGCGCAACGGCGACCAGTGGACGCACTTCAAGCCCTTCAACATCTATGTCTCGCCCGACCCCATCGACCCCTATATCAGTTATCGTCTGATAGCGCCATCATACATCTCCTATGAGACGCTGACCATCAACCAGCGCTGTCTGGAGAACTACGACGAGAGCGTGATTTACGACAACTTCCTCTGTGGCTTCGAGAAAGACGGACAGTGCATCAACTGCCACCACTTCCAGCAGTACAACCCCCAGCGCCTGCAGTTCCATGCCCGGCAGAACATGGGCGGCACAGTGATTGCCTACGATGGAAGGACAAAGAAGGTGAACATGCTCAACGACTCCATCCTCTCTGCCGGTGTCTATCCCGCCTGGCATCCGACACTCAACTACATTGTCTACGCCACCGACAAAACCCTGCAGAACTTCCATACCATGAATCCCAACAAGGTGGAGGTGTATGACGAGGCGAGCGACATCATCGCATACGACGTGGAAAACGACAACGTGACCAACATAGAAAACAGCAACACGGAGTTTGAGGTGTTCCCGGCATGGTCGCCCGACGGAAAAATGCTCTATTATTGCAGCGCGCACTTTGAACGTCAGGACACGACAAGGACAAGAAGCCAGGAAGTACAAAACCGATACCGCGAACTGAAATACAGCATCTATCGCAAGACCTTCAACCCCGACACCCGGGAGTTCGGTCCCCGCGAACTGGTCTTCGATGCCGCTGCCATCGACAGCAGTGCCACCTTCCCACGCATCTCGCCCGACGGCCGCTATCTCCTGTTCACAATGGGCCACTATGGCTACTTCCACATCTGGCACCACGAAGCCGACCTATGGATAATGGACCTGGCCAGTGGCACGGCACGGCCTTTCACCGAGGTGAACAGCCCCGACACGGAAAGTTACCACTCGTGGTCGAGCAACGGCAAGTGGATTATCTTCAGTAGCCGCCGCAACGACGGTGTGTTCACACGTCCCTACATGGCGCATGTCGACAACAACGGACATGCCTCGAAACCTTTCGAACTGCCCAGCGAAGACCCCGACTATCACCGACAGTTCATGCGCTGCTACAACATCCCTGAATTCATGAAAGGTCCCGTCACCATCACCCCGCAGGAATTCGCCGACATCCTCAAAGGCGATGCCGTGAACGTGAAGTACGTAAAAAACAAATAGACCAAAGTCACTTGGACGTTGTTTCTATGATGCCTATCTTGTCCACCCGTTTGTCGCTTTCTATCTGTCGGCCCAATTCACGGGCATGGGGCACAATGGGGCGACTGGAGAAATCGGGGGTGTTGAAGGAATAGAGCAACTGGCGATAGTACTCCTTGGGATTGCGCTGTGGCAGGAGGAAGGGCTTGGTGGCCTTACCATTGGCATCCAGAGAAGAGAAATAGACACGGGTGTAAAGGCCATCGTCCCGACGACTGGTAAAGAGAAACCATCTACTGTTGGGTGTCCAGTTATGCAGGCTCTCAGCACGTGTGCTGTTCACTTCTGCCATGCAACGTGTCTCACCTTTCTGAACATCCAGGAGCCACAGGTCGGCCTCAGGATGCCAGATGGAGAAATAACCATAATCTACCTGGGTATACATGATGTAGCGGCCGTCGTAGGATGGTCGCGGCCATGTGACACTCTTCCCAGTGGCGGCGGTATTGATGAGCGTATCCACCTGTTGTCCCAGGTGACCTGTCTTCGCATCAAACGCCACACGGCATAGACTGTATTTCTCCTTATCGTAATCAACAGGATAGGCCTGTCGGTGGGCTGTGGTGAAATAGAGCCAATGTCCATCGGGAGAGAATGCCGGGGTGGTCTCCGCCCACATCTGCCTCATGGTCAGCGTGTCTTTCAGGATGGTATGTGTCTGGGTGTCGTATATGAAGACATCAGAGGCATAGTCGTAGACTTCAATGCGCTTCTTGCCCGACGTATGGAACATCTGCGATGTCTGGTTGGTAGAGAAAGCACAATAGCGGCCGCCAGGATGCCAATAGGGATATACCATCGAACCGCCAATACCTTCATTCGTCGCTTTCAGCATCTCCTCGCTGCCCTTTGTGTTCACAACGGTGGCACCATGCTGACCACGTACATGCCAGACATATTGGTCGGGATTGGTGCGATTGGCAGTATGGCAATTGATGCACATGCCTGGTATCTGGCTGTTCTCGATGAGTGCCGTCTCCTCGAAATTGGAGAGACAACGCTGATAAAGGCCCATCTTGCTGAAAATCTCATAACTGGGAGGGATGCGGCGATAAGTGATGCCCCAGGCATCCATCTCCTCACGACTGACAAAGACCTGGAAATCGCGATACTGGGTCCACTCGCCATCCTTCTCCGCACACACGGTGAAGGTGATATGTCCGCCCCGGTTTGACTCCAACAGGTGGTGCCACTCGTCGACGTCGAAATCGGCATAACTGCCGTTCGCATGCAGGCTGCCGGCCTTGGACCCCATGACCGTTACGTCAACAGTCTCGAAGGCGTCATCGGCCATTGCAAAGTTAAGTGGAGCGATACCCACGGGTATCGTTACCCCCGTGTAATCGGGCCAGATGGCGGGCAACTGATTCTCCTGTCTGACGTCAGTGGGATGGGAATGACACCCCACGACAAGCATCAAGATTATCCAACACCTAAATAAAGAATACATCTTCTGTGGTTGCATACGACTTTTGGGCTTGATTAAAGAAAGGATTGTTCTTGATTAACTCCGGATTGTCGGTGAGTTGACGCATCGACCGTGCCCATCTCCTGTAGAAAGTAGTCTTTTCCAATATGGAAATGTATTTCCGGGCCACATCGTAGTGCCCGCTGATGATATTGGTCTCTACCAGCCGCTTCAGGGCTCTTCCGCTTTTGTTGTAGTTGGGAATGTATTCCATGGCCTCAAAGGCGGCACGCTGAGAGATATTGGTCCAATAGAACAGGTAAGCCATGTCGCTCACCATGAAGGCAGACGACACGCTGCCAAAGTTGACGACAAACTGCTGGTTCCCTATATTGAATACAGACAGTGCGCTTTCTTGTTGCTCGCTGGGAACGAGCAGGTTGTTCATCAGTTCCTGACGTCCCATCTGTCCGGTCTTGTGGTAGGCTATAAGGACGGCACTTCGCACAGCAGGAGATACCGGACGCTGGAACTTCTGAATGATCTGATGCCATTCTCTCTGCCGGAAAAGCATGTCGCATTCCATTTCCTCATAAGTGCTCAATTGCAAGCCGATTCTATTGTCATTGTCTGTGTAGTCAATACCCAAGGCGACTTGTCGGAGAGGGTAAGGAACCAGGAAAGAACTGCCAAACAGACAGGCGGCGAACAATGTGGCAGTTATAGGAATCCGACGAATGCAACAAAAAATCAGGAGAATGGCTGCAGGACCTGTCAGCCAGTACATCACGGGAATCGTCGGAAGGAGTGCCCAAAAACGGTTTTTCCGTGGCACAGCCATCAGCACACCTCCTGCTCCCATCACGAGGAGAATGGCCATTGTCACTGTCAATGGTATCCGGGGCAGCATGGCCAGGCTCCACAAGACTATTGGCATTAGGAGTGAAAGCAAAAAGCGATAGGCTGCTTTCTGTTTGGGAAAGGCCAGCCGGAGCCATCGGCTGGACAGTTGCCTGGCGATAATGAAAATAAGGGCATAGACAATGGCAGCATTCACGGGGTTGAGGAACAACTGCCCCGTCATTTCTCCCAGATACTGAGCCAGGCCACCTGGCAACACGATACGTTCCACGAAATAATCACTTGTCCAGAGAAACAATTGTGACATCTCCCTGACAACGGGAACAAACGGGAACAGGAAAAGCCAGAAACAAAACACACCAACAGCCAACAGGACCGTGATAAGATGTAGCCAGTATTTGGATTTTAGACCGTTCATGCTTTCTTTTTCATTATACTTGGCAAAGGAAAGAAAAACCGGGCGGAGAACTAAACAACAGTTTGTTTCTTGTTCCGAAATGATGTAACTTCGCCAATAATGGCAAAGTTACGAAAAGTCGAGCGCAGAACAAAAAGAATCTTGTTCTTTTTTTATGCCGAGACGGAGTAACTTCGCTGCGTAGCAGCAAAGTTACGAAAAAGCATTGACAATCAGCCTACATCCATGGAAAATTTTTCAGGAATCAAGGAATCAAAAACCTGTCCCACTGATTCAACATACCTCACACCCACAGCATGCACCACGTCGGTTGCAAGGTGCCCGATGGTCATGGGCATGCTGACATTCCCGGCAAAGGCCAGTTGGATATCAAGTGATATATCCAACTGGCCTTTTACAGTGAAACAAGTAAAGAGTATAAAAACGACTCGTGCGTCACGTTTCCTTTGCGGAAAGTGACGCACGATGAAGTTATTTACCCTCTATAATTCTAATAGAGATAAATGCTTATTTGGCAATGTACTTCTTACCCTTGGCAACCACGATGCCCTTGTAATCTTTCGATACACGCTGGCCGGCGAGGTTATAGGTAACGGTAGGAACATTGTTGTCAGCATCTACGCTGGTGATGCCAGCACCACCATCATCATATACCTGAGGACTGCCACCGAGAAGTTTCACGTAGAAGTTATCAGAACCAGTCTGGTTGATAAGAGACTTTGTACCGTCGGCAAGTTTCCAGACCACATCCTTGATATGATATTCGTTGGCGCTCTTGATTTCAGAGAGGTTGAATGCGATAGACTGCATGTCGCCTTGGTTTTGAGGCGTAGGAATCGTGAAATTATATGAGAAGTCCTGCCATTCCTCAGTGAAGTTTACATCGCCAATTGCTGCATAATGCAGGTAATTGCCTGGAGTGGAATGAATCTGAGTGGTAACCTTTGCAGGGATACTAGCCTTATACTTGAACTGAACAATGGTTTCATCACCCACAGCAAACGGTTCGTTGGCCACAATCCAGAACTGGTTGTCCCATGCCTGACCGGCGGGGTCTGGAGCAGGTATTCCAAGTTCTTCAGCCTCAGCAGTCGTATATTCTCTCTCCAAAGCGTTGATAACAACTTCTGTCGGGTTGGGAATGATCTCTTCAGGTTTCCATTCTTCACCTTGCAGCATCTCAAATGCCATGGACTCGTAACCTGGGTCAAGATAAATCTTCCACTCACCAGAGCCCGGGAGGGTCAGTTTGGCAAGACTTGCCGGAGTGTACTGGAGCCAGTTGTCAGGATCGTTGGTGATTTCACCAACAGGCTTGAGGGTAGCGCTCTTGAAGGCAGCATCATTACCGCGAACGGTGGAAATCATCACCTGATTTACCCATTCACTCTTACCACCCGAACCAACAACTGCTACGAGGCAATCAGGTTCTGGATCGTATACGAACTCTACAGCATTGTCGAAGTCATAGTCAAGACCTGTGGTAATGTTAGCACCGGCAACGAAGTAACCCTCATCGAGTTTCATGCTCTGCCATGAGAGGTCGTCGAAGTAGAAGTCAATGGCATCCTTGTCATTCTGGTTCAACTGGAATGCGATAGACCAAGTACCAGTCATATCATCACTGAGTGTCATCGTATTATCGAAAGTCTGCCACTCTTCTGTGAAACTAACGTCACCGATAGCATGCCAGATAAGGTAGTCGGATGGGTTCTGCTTGTGGACTTGAGTAGCAACCGTTACACTCTTTGAAGCCTTGTAACGGAAGTGAATCTTCACCTGGTCGCCAGACTTCCAAGACTTCGGTGACTGAATCCAGAACTGGTTGTCCCATGCAGAAGCATCACCTTCGGTGTCAGCAACTTTACCATGAACGACGAATACGTGGCTTCCGTCAACCTCTTCGATTGTAGCAGGGAATGGATCCCAACCATTATCATCATTCATATTGACTCCTTTCTCCTTACCCCATGCACAGATGAGATAGTTCTGTGACTGGTCGTTGAATTTTACGTTAGGATCGGCCCATGGAGTCTCGGCATCACCCATGTAAGTGGGGATAGGATTGCCATCAACGATAACAGGCTGACCATCGCTGGTAAGCCACTCCTGCCATGTAACAGGCTTCTGCGGTTTTGTCCACTCATACACAGTGACGCTCTTCCACTCGATGGTTCCGGTGAAAGTACCGGGCTGAGCAACGAGGTTACAAGAAGCACCGGCGATGCCGCTGTACTCCCATTCTACCTCTGCCCAGTCTGTGCCGATGGAAGCAGTACCGGCGGCTGACTGGCCTTGACCCCAACCCCAACCCATGTTGACGTTGACGTTGACGGCTTCTGAAGCCTTTACCATTGCCTTAATCTTGTAACGGCCATCAATCTGTGTGGGGATACCATCGGCAATGAAATACTGGTGCCAATATGGGCCAGCACCTGTTACCTTCTGATACTCTACACCACCTTGAGTCGTAGTTGTACCAACTGAAGATTCTCCATCTTTCCATTTGGCATCACCATCACCATCAAGGTCTGCCTGTGTGGCATACCTGTAATTTGCACCGTAGTCGGTCATCACACCGTCAATCCATTCAGGCACATACCCCATCACGTAGAAGGGGAAGCCAGTGTTGTTTGAGTAGTCAATGCTGTACACTTCTACCCAATCTGCTGCCCTTGCTCCCATGAAGCAAGTCAACAGCGCAACAAGCGTAAACAATTTCTTCATAATAGAAACAATTTAGATTAATAAATAGTAATAAGAGGATAATAAAAATTATGTTTTCGAGAGTGATGAAAGATAATTGCCAGGAAAACCAGAATGACTTCTTTTATTCACTGGCAATTATCTTCATAAGAGATCTTTACTTTCCGCTGAGGGCATCGCAGAATGCCTTGTAAACGGCGTTGCGCACCCAGTCCTTGGCACTGTCAACAGACCAGAGACCCACGGGGTCGCTCGTGTCGGCCATGTTGCCCTTGCAGATACCGGCCTGCTTGTCGTTCGGAATCTTGGTCATGTAACTCCTGATGACATAGGCATAGTAGTCGGCAAGTTTCTGGCGCTGGTCATCAGTGATGTCCTTGGCCAATACGCTTGAGCCAGCAGCATCCTGATACTTGATGTCGAAATTGGAGAGACGCACCAGTTTGCCTGAAGCGGCAAGGTTGGTGAGAAGTGCATCAAGTGTAGCCACATTGACAGCCTGGACGGCAGGATCCTCACTATAGAAGAGGTTCAGTTTGGCATTGATGCCATCTATCTTCGCTCCCTTACCATCCCAAATCTTAATCCAATAGTTGAGACTTGCCAACTTCTGGGGGTCATCAAGTCCAGTCTCACTGATGAAGAACCTCAACTGAGCAGGGTCGCCCTCATATCTCTCATAGGCTTCGCGGGCAACTCTCGACACTATCGGAGCATAGTTCTCACTGCCCAATTCATCTTGCCAGAAAATCTTTTCTGTAGAGTGCTTGAGGTCGTACATGCCGTTATCAAGAACTGCCTTGGTATCGATGGGCTCGTCGATGAGGTCGAACGACTTGATACGGCCTTTGTTGATGTCCATCAGACGGTCGCACCAAGTGTAGATGGCATAGTCGATGGTGTCGGAGCGCTCTTGCTCGGTCTGTGGGCGGTGGTTGTCGGGGAAGTAACCTACCTCTACCTTTGAGATATAAATGACACCGTTACGGCCATTATCTATTCTCAAATAACCCTCAGTCACGCCTTCAGCACTTTGGGCTTCCACCACGACCTTTGTCCATTTGCCACCCTTGACAGTCCATTTGCCACCAGTGCCGGCTCCTTCAATCTTATTGCCGGAAAAGATGATGTCAAAGGAAACATCCTTTTCTGTCCTTGCCCAGAAAGTGATGGTATATTTGGCAAGATGGTCTACTTCGAAACCTTCAATGATATTGACAATCGTCGAGGTACCGATTTTAAGACAGTTCTGACCATCGTATTGGACGATGGAAGCAGAACCTTTTTCCTTGTAACCGTCGAAGGACGTCGCGGTGGAGTAGTCCACTGTCTTTCCTTCCACGAAGTCTACCGGAATCTCAATCGGAGCAGTGAGCATATTCAGCCAGTCGTCGCCCTGGTTGGCATTGGCAAAGAGCGGACTGCCATAGACATCATAGCCTATTTCCTGCACATGGTCGAGGAGGTCGCTCATGTCGAGGAAGTTCATCACACCCCTGGCGTTGACAATGGTACCCGACATCAGGTTGGTGCCGAAAGAGACGTTGTCGAAATTGGTAACCGCCGCGGTATGGGCCAGTTCCTGCTTGTTGAAGTCTACCACCTTGAGAGTGGTGCCGAGCGACAAGTTGGGATACTGTGCCCTATCGATATATGACTTCACAGGATTCAGGTCCTTATACGGCTCTACGAAAGAGGGGTCAGGTTGAGCAGTGAAATCATCTGTCACGTTATAGTCGGCACAGGAAACAGCGAGTGCTCCCGCAGCCAACATCAAGAGACCGTTTCTAAAAATCTTTTTCATATGCTTAGCCTCCAATTATTTTTTAACGTATTTGGGTGAGAAGAATTCTTTCTTGTTCGACTCACGGGTCTGCACAACCATCGTATCGGTTGTAGCCACCTGAATGTCGCGGTCGTTGAAACTCACATTGTAAGCCAGACGGAGGATGTCGCGTGAGACAGGCTCTCCATTCATGCTTCCCCAACGGTAGTCTTTGTATTCTGCCCTGTCAGTACCCTTGGCAATGAACTCACCGGTACCTGTGGCGGTGACGTTCTCATCATCAGTGGATACCGTACAGGTGTTGCCATTGAAGGTGAGGATGAGGTTGCAGGATATCGAGGCGCTAGAGGTCTTGAACGACACTTTGAAGTTGCACTGCGACATGTTCTTGGTGGTGATGCGGCATACCTCATCGTTCTGGTTCACGGGATTCTCCTTCAGGCGTTCGAGGTCGGTGTTGATAAACGACATGTCCTTGCGCACCACAGTGGTGGTATTGCCTTTTTCCGTCACATTGTCCACGCCTCGGCGAATGTATTTGGCTTGCCACGGATTCATGTACTTCACCAAGTAGAGCACATAGTCCTTGGCAAGGACATCCCAATCCTCAATATTTGACCGTGAAGGAGAGAGTCCTTCACGCGGTGTACCGGTAAGGATATGGTCGATGCCTCTGGCACCCGTCATTAAGAGTGGGATGACATAGGTGTTCTCCACGGCCTTGGCGTCGTTGAAGAACGCGTCGGTGAACTGCACTTCCACATAGCCTCTGGGGTCGCCATTATAGGGAATGGCATTGGAAGAAAGCGTGTAGTACGACGAAGGCATGGGAAGCACTGGAGTCGACGGGTTGCCACCGGCATCAACAAACCAGAGGTTGTCGCAGAGCGACTCATCCACTACGATGTCTACAAAAGCGTTACGTCCACCGTATGCTCCACCCATTGTCGACCAAATGCGGCACTTGTGCTCGTTGTCGAGCGCGTTGTCGTAGATGTCGTTGCCAAGGATGAGCGTACGTATGGGGAACTGGTAGGCGAAGTAGGCTGTGGTGCCTCCTTCATAGTCTGGGAAGTCCCTGTCAGAGTTATAGCAAGACGCACATGTGAGAGAGAGGGCTCCCAAGGCTACTCCGAATATGTATTTTGTTACTTTCATAATTCTTATGGTTTACTTTTCCTTATTTTAAACCTTCATGTTTATTACCAGCCCTTGTTTTGCTTGAGGTTGCTCCACTTGAGGATTTCGCCCTTGGGGATAGGCCCATAGCACTGATAGGAGTTGTCGTACTGACGCTGGTCTACGTCGATGATGTGGTAGGAGAGGTTACCGTTTTCATCACTGTCTACCCTCATGCCCCTGGCTGTTTCATTGAGCGGCAACATCCAGCGACGGAGGTCCCAGAAGCGCTTGTTCTCGAAGCAAAGTTCAATACGGCGCTCGTTGCGGATGAGTTCTGTCATCTGGGCTTGGTTGGCGGCACACTCCTCGAGATAGACATCACCTTCAGGAAGCGGGAGACCAATCTCGCTGGTGGCAAGACCTGCGCGCTCACGAATGGCCTTGATTACATCGTAGGCAGTGAAGCCTATGCCCGTGGGGTCGGCCTTCGGTCCCCAGGCATCGTTGGCTGCTTCCGCGAAAGCAAGGAAGATTTCCGTGTAACGGATGCGGGGATAGATGTGATACTGTGAAATCTGTCCATTTGGGCTCACACTTGCGTCATCGCGGAGAAGTTTCTTCAGGTAGTAGCCAGAGCGTGTGGAATAACCGGTGGTGTTGTTGAGGTGGTCGACCACCTCGCCACCATACGAACCCGTGGCGATTTCAGCTCTCTTGTAGGTCATGCCATTGTAGATGATATCGTCGGCAAGACGTGGGTCGCGGTTGGCGTATGGATCATTCGGATTATAACCGGAATTGGGGTCGGTGATGGGACGGCCATTGCGCATGGGGAAGGCATCAACCAGGTTCTGTGTAGGATTGACACGGCCACTGCCATACAGCGAGGGCGGGAAGTTTTCCGATTCCTGAGTGGTGTTCTGCTCGCGGTCTGCACGCCAGAGAATCTCTGGTATTGGAGCGGTGCCTTCCAGCACGTTCTTGTAAGCCGACGAATACCAGTTGAGGTTGCCTGTCGGGTCGAATCCCTCCATGCCACCGATGTGCTTGAGCACATTGGCACAAAGGGTGGCTGCCTCGGCAGAAGTCACGCCGCTCTGGTCGCGGAAAGCCGGGCTGGCAGCGAGAAGGGCAATCTGAGCCTTCACGGCCTCAGCCACCTTGCCAGAGAGCAGATTTCTTGACTTGTTACCAAACACGAGGTTGTAGCCAGACACCTGGGCACCCATAGCGCGGTACTTCGCGGGAATTTCATCCGTAGTGGCCAAATCCACATAGTCGGCGGGAAGATAGAACATGGCGCTGTCGCAGTCGGCGAAGCACTGCTTCACACAGTCGGCAAAAGTAGCACGTGGCAGGTTGAAGTCGGAACTACCGTCTTCAGGTGTAGTCAGCAAGGGCACGCCATAGAGCACGCCATCATCGGCATAGCCGCCATGGGCCTGCAGCAGATAGTAATAGAACAAAGCACGCAGTCCGAATGCCTCGCCCTTCATACGGTCGATAAACATCTGCTGTTTGGAAGCGGCACTAGGTGCCCACTTCACCAATTCAACTTTCGTGAGGAAAAGATTGACATACTGAATGCCATCTTTGCACCTGTCCCATACGGATACAGGGTTGTTGTCTGACCTCCATGTGCCATTGGCTGCCATATCCCAGTAAGCATTGCTGGAGACGGCCTGATTGGGCACGGCATCGTCGGTGGCAACGTCGGTCTGGGTGGTTGTCAAATAAGGAAGGCGGGCGTAGCCGTATATCAGCAGTCCGTGCGCATAACTGGATTCTTCAACCATGGCAGACTCGGATCTTTTGTTTTCATCTGCCGGCTCGAACATATCGTCGCAAGCGCTGAGCGCAAAGATACCGAGGAGGAGCAATATAATGTGTTTTGTCTTCATTGTCTTGAATTTTGATGTATCACATTAAAGGGTTACCTTAACACCGAGATTATAGAAACGTGTCTGTGGCGCATAGCCTACACTGGTCTCCATGATTTTGCGGTTCTTGGAGATGGTGAGGAGGTCGTTTCCATTCACATATACAGAGAGGGCCTTCACCCATTTTCCCGTAAACATGTCTTTGGGGAAGTCGTAGGTGAGTTGCACCTTGCGGAGGTTGAAGCGGTCGGTGCTGTAGAGCCAGAACGTGGAATTAGCGGAGTTGTTGGCAGAACCCAGGGTAGTCAAACGGGGATGGGTGGCCACATCTGCTGTGGCTGCGGTCCAACGGCCGCGGGCGTTGACAGAATACTTGGCATCGCCACTCATAAAGTAGTAACTGCTGTTCTTCATGCCATAAGCGCCGAACTGGCCATTACCCAGCACGAAGAGCGTGAAGTTCTTGTACTTGAGGGTGAAGTTCACACCAAGGGTGAGCGGTGCGCCGTAGGTACCCCACTTGCCCAGGTCGACCTGGTCCTTGTTGTCGATAATGTTGTCGCCATTCACATCCTCATACTTCAAGTCACCAGGACGGATGGTACCACCAATCTGAGGTCTTGGAAGATCGGATCTCAACTTACCAGTTTCATCGAAGTCGCTCAAATTGTAGAAGCCCAGGCATCTGTAGCCTCTGATGGCATCAATAGCGTGACCCTCCACATGCAGGTAATCATACTCTACGAGTTCATCATATTTCTTATAGTTCGTCTTGAGGTAAGTACCGACGACACCCAGTTGGGCGTACACCTCACCAAACTGCTTCTGGGCAGAGATGCTGAAGTCGATGCCCTTGCGGTTCTGGATGTTGTTGTTAATGGCCGGCTTGAAAGAACCACTGTTAAGACCATTCTGCAAGTATGACGGGAACAAGGTCGGGTTCTGGATAATGAAGCCGTCCATGTCCGTATTGAAGAAGGTGATGTCGGTGGTGATGAGTTTGTTGAAGAACGAGCCACGGAGACTTACGGAGAACTCCTTGCGGTGGATGAAGTCGAGCGAGGGGTTCTTACTCATGGTGGAGTAAGTAAGGTCGGTCGTGGTGCCTTCATTCCAGTTGAAGCCGCTGCCGGTAGTTGCCCATAACGCATCGTAGAGATAGTAGTTGTTGGTATCGCTGCTCATGTAGACATCGATATCCTCGTTCAGGTCGCTGTAAGAAGCGCTGAGCATGAGGTCGTCGACGAAACTTCCTTCCATGAAACTCTCCCTTGCCAGATTCCACCCGAGAGTGAACGAAGGTGAGATGGCCTCACGATGGCCTTTGGGGAGTCGGGCGGAGTGTACGCCTGCCAATGACACTTCGGCGAAGTAGCGGTCCATGTAGTCGTAGCCCAACTGAAGGCCAAGGTTGGCATTGGCATAACGGTGCACCTGACCACTGGCTGTCGTCGTGAACATATTGGCAAGAAGCATACCGGTGACATGATGCTTGTCGGCAAAAGTATGGTCGTAATCGAAATGTCCGTTCCATGTGATGGTCTGGCGATACGAGGAGTTGCCCATACTCATGTGACCTGTAACAATTTCATCACCCTGCTGGGCAAGGGCCACAATTTTATCATCGGAGTTGTAGTTACTCCATGTGGGAATAAACACGGCATACTTGTTGTCGTAGGAAAGGCTGTATTTCGCAGCATAGTCGATGGCAAACAAAGTCTTGAACGACAATCCCTTGACAAACCTGTCCATGTCGTAGATGATGCCTGCGTCGAACTGGAACTGGCGGCTCACGTCGGTAGTCTTACCTCCGAAATAGCAGTCTGCAATGGCATTTTGCTGTGTGGTCTTTGTGCCACCTGGGAAATACTTTCCGTCGAGGAGGTTGAGCGACTTGCCCAACATGGCAAGAGCCTTCGAGGCATTGGGGTCGACCATGTCGATGGAAATCAGCGGAGCAGCGTTTTCCGGGAAGTTTGGACGCATGGTTGAAGCCTCGCCCCAAAAATCACCTTTATTCTTGTTGGCATTGTAGAACGTGGCACTGGCGTTGGCAAAGCCCTTGATGACCCTGTTGACCACGAGGTCCACATTACCACGTACGCTGAAGCGGTCGGTGTAGTTGTCCTTTGCCGGTCCGAAATTGAGGAGGTCTTCGATACGATAGTAGTTGATGTTGGTATAGAAGTGGGCACGAGCGCCACCACCCTGGATTTCCAACGTACCTTCCGAGCGGTTGTATGCCTTGCGGATATAGTCGTCGGAATAGTAGTTGACGTTGGGATAGCGGTAGGGGTTAAGGCCAGAGGCATGGTTGTAGATATCCATCTGGGTGTATCTCGGGTCGAGTCCGTCGTTGATACGTGCCTCGTTGTAGAGGGTCATGTACTCAGCGGAACCCAGATACTCGGGAAACTCCTTGGCTACATGCCAACCCGTGTTGGCGTTGGCCACAATCTGCAGGCCATCCACCTTGCCGCGCTTGGTGGTAATGAGGATGGCACCCTTAGCAGCCTTGGCACCGTAGAGCACCACGGCCTGCGCACCCTTGAGGAAAGTGATCTGCTCAATCTCAGAAGGAAGCACGTTGTTGGATGGGCGCTTCACGCCGTCGATGATGACAAGCGGGAGGTTGCTGTTGTCGTTAGTGTCAAGACGGTCGTTGTCCATACCCCAAAGGTTGCCGCCGTTCCATCCGCCTACGAGCGCATACATGTCGTCAAGACTGCCCATCGTATAATCCTTCTTCTGCAGTTCTTCCATGTCGATATAGGAAATGCCTCCAAGAAGATGGTCGGGATCCTTGTCGCGGAAAGCAACATGGACTTTCTTTTTTGCCACGATAGTGGTATCGGCCTCGTCAGCGACATCGTCAGTGCTCTGGGCAAAGGCTGTCAGCGGCGAAACAGCAAACATGGCAAAGAGAAATATGTTTGTTTTTATACTTTTCATAAAAATGTCTTATTAATCATTAATCGTTTGTCGTTAATCATTAATCCATGTCTTACCATCCTGGATTCTGGGCAAATCCCTCGTAAAGATAGGTATCCTTGTCAGGAAGCGGGAACCAGTAGTGCTTCGATTCCAAACGACGGGTAATAAGCGGTTCCTTGTGGAAGTTTCCGATATGGGCATCCTTCGGATCGTGGTCCTTGAACCATGTATCGGCTTCCAAACGCTCGAACTCATGAGAGTACTTCACGGTGTAGGGAGGCTCTGTGAGGAGAAGCCAACGCTGCAGGTCACACCAGCGGAATCCTTCGAAGGACAGTTCCACAGCACGCTCACGACGGACTTCGTCGATGAAGTGCTCGCGGGTGTCGCGGAGGTTGGCGGCTACATGTTCCATGGGATAATCCGGGGAGTTGACGCGGTCGCGGAGTGCGTTGATGGCATCGATGGCCGACAGTCCCGGACAATAGGTGGGCCTTTCGCTGAGGTCGGAAGTGCCGGTGGCAATGGCTGCCCTTGCCTCAGCATACATCAGATAAACATCTGCAAGGCGCATATAAGGGAGGTAGGTCTGGAAGGCAAAGTTCCAATCATACCACCTATCACCCTCGTTGCACTGGTGAGGAACGAGTTTCTGGATGAAATAGCCCGTGCTGCTGCCGTGGTCGATTTCACGCATGGCACCTCCTGTGAAAAGGTCACAATACTCCAGTTTCTTCTGATCTGCCGACAAGCCTTCCAGACTGAGCACATAGTGGAAACCGTCGAACACGATGTCGTGATAGAAACGTGGGTCGCGGTTCTTGTAGGGATGCTCGGGGTCCCAACCCGACTCGGGGTTGAGCACATACTCGCCATTACGCACGAGGTAGATAGGCTGGCCGTTGGCCATTCCGTACTGGTCGATGACGTTGGCTGTGGGGTGATGGATGATGTTGTCGTGGTCCACCAGGCCTGCCACCTTCGGGCCAAAGATCTTGGCACAGTTCCAGTTGGCAGAGTTTACGCCGGGGAATGCTCCACGGAAGATGGCCTCAGTAGAACCAGGCATGGCCCACTGCTGCGACACTGTATAGAAGATATCAGAGTAGCATGTTTCAGCATTGTCGTCCTTCGTGTGGTTGTAGATATCAGAATACTTGAACTCTGCCAGTTTGTATTTCACCTGGCCCCTGTTCACCAGGTCGAGCGCTTTGCCAAGGGCCTCGGCAGCCTTCCTGCAGTAGTTCACGTCATAGTCGTAGGTCTTGCCGTTGGAACTGGCACCCAAGAGATTGGCAGCACCGGCATCGAAGCCGCCGTCAGGTCTCTTGGTCTTCTCAAACTCCTTCATGAGCGGGGAGCCAGCCCACAGATAGCACTTGCCCAGGTAGCAGAGCGCCATGAACTTGTTGACACGCAAGTCGTTCTTTCCTGTAGTGTTCGTACCGGCGAGAGTCTCGTCCCAGTCCAAGGGGAGAAGGTCGTAAGCGCGAAGGAAGTCTTCGGCGCAGCGGTCGGCACATTCCTGGAAGGAAAGGCGTGGGAGTTCGGGAATCTCTGCGGCATCAAAAGCCTGGTCGATGTATGGAAGTCCACCAAAGTAGCACATCAGTTCGAAATGCCACCAAGCGCGGAAGAAATACATCTGTCCGAGCAAGAGGTCGCGCTCCTCATCGGTGCCAACAAGCGACTTGATATTCTCTATACCCATGTTGCACTTACGGATGCAGTACCATGAGTTTCTCCAAAGCGAATTTCTGTCACCATTCAGCCAGCACTGGGTGTTGCTCCACCAGTTACGGTAGTTGCCAAGGTCCACCTGGTGGTCCATGTGTGCATAGCCCTCTGGGTTGTGCACGGCATCGTCACCGAAATTCCATGCAGTACAATAGTTAATCTTCTCCTTATCAGGAATCTTGTTGTAGATTTCCTCAATATATCCCTGGAAGTTGCGGAAGTTCTTGAATGCCTCATCCTCTGCCACGATAGACTCCGGGTCCTTGTCGAGCCAATCGGTGCAGGACGTGAAAGAAGCAACGCCTGCCATCAGGAGCAGCGAACCACACAAAAGGGTTTTAATGTTATTATAGTATTTCATAATCGTATACGCAATTAAAGGTAAAGCTTTACACCGAAGTTATAACGTCTGACAGTGGGGTAAGCACCGCCACCACCAGAGAAACTAATACCAGAACCTGTTATATTTCCTTCACGGTCGTCGGGCATCTTTGTGATAAGGAAGAGGTTGTTACCATTCACGTAAATCTTGAGGCTGGAGAAACCGAGTTTCTTGATCCAACCCTTTGTCCAAGTGTAGGCGACTTCCACGTTCTTCAGACGGAAATAGGAACCGTCGAAGAGATACTGTGTACCGTCGTTGTAGGAAACCTGTGTGGTGAAGCGTGGCACGACAACCTTTCCGTCTGCATCCACGGGGTTCCACCAGGTACCATTATCATATACTGTAAGCAACTTGTTGTTGAAAGAGGGAAGACCTACGTCACGGGTGACACCAGTGACACCATACAACTGAGCGAACATGCTGAAGCCCTTCCACTCCCAGCCGATGGTGGCATTGTAGGTGTGCTCCGGGTTTCCTGTGTAGCCGTAGGGAGCCTGGTCGTTGGTCTCGTCGACCACACCGTCGCCATTGAAGTCAACGATATAGTGGTCGCCGATGAGCACCTGGCTGTCGTCCTTCTCACGTTCGGGTATACTGTAGAGTTCGTCGTAGGTGCCGATGAAGCCGTTGTCGATGAACGACCAGTACTGGCCCTGGGAATAGCCCTCAGCCCTGCGGTATTTTGGGTACAGGGCGGGGTCGTCCTTCAACTTGATGACGTTGTGCGCATAGGTGTAGTTGGCATTTGTCCAGAAACGCATACCGTTCTTCAACACCTTATTGAAACGAAGTTCAATTTCGAAACCGGTGTTCTTGATTCTACCCTTGTTGACGTCGGGGTTATTTGCTGCACCAAAGTATGATGGCAGGTAGCGGTTGGCACCGGAGATGAAGATGTCGTAACGGTCGTCGCGGAACCAGTCGAAACTACCGGCAAACATACCGCCGAGGAAGGCGTAGTCGAAACCGATGTTCTTCTTCAACACGGTAGCCCAACGGAGGTCGGGGCTGGCAACGGTTTCCTCATAATAGCCGATATACGGACTGTTGGAACCGTCAAGATTCATCGCAGTAGGATTACCATTATTCGCAACTGCCCAAGATGTGAGGTAAGCAAAACGCTTACCGGCATTGTCATCACCGATCTCACCGATAGAGCCACGAATCTTGAACATGTCGATGATTCTCTTCTCCTTCAATTTTCTCATGAATTTCTCTTCGGAGAGCATCCAACCCACGGCTCCTGAACAGAAGAACGCGAAGCGGTTGTCGGGCGAGAACCTCTGCGAACCGTTGTAAGCACCGTTGAACTCGGCGAAATACTTGCCCATCAGGTCGTAGGTGGTACGGAACACCCAGTCCTCACGGCGGTTCTCAAGTTCGGCACCAGAAGCGCTGATACGACGTTTCCAGTTACCCATGAGAGAAATGTTGTGCACACCGAACTGACGTGCCCAGAAGAGTTGGAGCGACATTTCCGTCGCACGGCTGGCACCGCCTACGTTACCGGCCTGAGCCGTCCAGTCTACCTTCTCATAGAAATCGAAACCGGTATTGGGATAAATATCACTCTCATACAGTATCTGTCCGGCCTCGGGGAGCATATATGCCTGTTTGTTCTTGTGACCACCTCCGGCGGCATCAATACCGCGGCCAGTCTCATCGAACTGGTTGTCCCAAGAAATGGTACCACGGGCGATAAGTCCCTTGGTGATGAAATCAAGATTCTGCTCCAGAGAGAAGTCGGTGAAGATACGGGTGATGGTTCTCAACTCAGTACCCGATGTAGCCACACTCATAGGAGAGTTCTCGATATTGGAAACCAGAGGATAGTAACCCCAAGACCCGTCAGAGAACTGAACGGGGAAGAGGTTGGGTGCCATACCGTAGGCACCTGCCCACTTCTGCTGCTGGAAGAACTCACCGCTATTACCATAATAATAACGCGGTGTCTTCTGCTGGGCATTGGAGCCAGCCAGGTTGACCCTGAACTGTGTAGTCTTCGTGATCTGGAAGTCGAGGTTAGAACGTACATTCAAACGATTGTAGGTATAACCTCCTTCATAACCCTGATGGTTGTCCCAGATCTTGGTCATGTCGCCCTCGTTCTGGAAGTCGAATGCCACGAAGTACTTCACGAACTTCGTACCACCCGAGAGATTGAGGTTGGTATTATAAGATAAGGTGAAATCGCGGAACATCTCTTCCTGCCAGTCCACATTGGGATAGCGTTCTGCCTGACTGTAGTCGCCGAGGTAGTCGCCATTGGCATTATAGTTAGGCTTCACCGTATAATCCTGGTTGCGGAAGAGGTCGATGAAGGTCTGCGGACGGTAGTACACCCAAGAAGCGTCTCCGCCAATGGCAAGTTCGTGCTCGATGGCCTGGTTGCGGAACATATAGCCATCGTAGGAGTCGTACTTGCGGGGGAGTTTCGACACTGCCTTCAATGTGGCGTTGAAGCCCACATCGATCCTTGCCTTGCCTTCCTGTCCACGCTTGGTGGTAATAAGGATAACGCCATTGGCACCTTCCACACCGTAAACGGCGGTAGCAGAAGCATCCTTCAGCACAGAAATGGTAGCCACTGATGTGACATCCACCGACTTGATCTCACGCTTCACACCATCGACGAGGATCAGCGGCTGGGCATCCTGGTTCCAGGCTGCAGCACCACGGATGTAGATTCGCGGGTCCTCTTCACCAGGCTGACCAGTAGAAGCGATGGTGGCGATACCGGGGAGGTTACCCGTGAGGGCGGCACCCACACTGCCGATACCTGCTGCACGTTCAAGCACTTCACCCGTGGTCTGGGTGATAGCACCCACCACAGAGGCTTTTTTCTGTTGGCCGTAGCCTACCACCACGACTTCCTCAAGTTGGGCATCCTCAGCGAGCGAAACATTAAACTCACGCTGCTTGCCAACCTTGACTTCCTTCGTGGCCATACCTACATAGGAAATCACCAGCACTGAATTTTCCGAAGGCACCTCCAAACGGAAGTGACCGTCAATGTCAGAAACCGTTCCCAAAGAGGGCTGTCCCTTCACGATTACCGTGGCACCTATCAAAGGCTCCGTGGTATTGTCAGTGACTGTACCCCTTACCGAGATACCGTTCTGCGCAAACAGCGTGGCGCTGAATGCGAACAGCATCAGAATCGTGGAAATGGTCTGTCTAATCAGTTGCTTTGGATTTTTCGACTTTGACAGATTTTGATTCATAAGTTGTTAGTTATGTTATTAGTTAATTAAATATTTTCGATTAGGGTGTGTTGTTTTTTCCCTAAAATAGGTAGTTGAAGCATATATGGCGAATGCTACAGGCATGTTAGGGTGCCTGGGCATTCTCTTGTTTTCGGTTTGAATAGGCATTCGGCATTAGATGCAAATGTACCTCTTTCTCTTTTTTCGCGGTTTATATAATGTATCACGAACGTAATATTTTATTTCAAATAAACTATTTGTGACATATGCGAAAGAATTGTCAATCTTCCACGAAAAGCCGCATGAGCATTGATGGCTCTATTTTGCAAAGATATGAAATAGAATCGAAATCTGCAAGCATCCGCCCAACTTTTTTTCGCCATGCCGCGACGGCACATCTTATGCCATATCACACCTGGCCGACGTGCTGAAAGCATTGTGAATTGGTGGAAAAAATGACGACACACATCCCTCAATCTTTACTTTAACTCCTCTTTATCTCCATAAGGAATACACATTATTTATATAAGAAAGGCAAAAATCCGTCAAATCTCTTTGCGTATTAGCCAAAAACAATTATCTTTGCAGCAGTTTGTCGATGAGACGACACCTGACGACGCAATGAAAAAATACCTACTTATTATCCTAACCCTTCTGCTGAACCCTTTTTACGGTTATTCCCAAACAGGCAAATTGTTTGAAGCCGACAAACAACTGTCCAGCAGTTTCGTCAACCAAATATACCTCGACCGTGATGGTTTCATTTGGGTTGCCACCCGTAACGGCCTTTGCCGCTACGACGGCTACCAGTTCCGTATTTTTAAGAAAGAGACCGACGACAGCATGCTCAGCAACTACGTCAACTACATCCTGCAAGACCGCAAGGGCTTGTTCTACATCGGTATGTTCGGCGCGTTGCAGACCTTCGACGGCAACGTGTTCCGTGAGGTGAAGGTGAAAATCCTCGACGGCCATATCGTGCCCTGCTACATCACCACGTTTGCCGAACTGCCCTCCGGGACGGTAATGGTGGGCACGTCGGGTCATGGCGTGGTGCAGATGGACAGTCCCACCACCGCCCACCAGTTGGGAGGCGGTCTGGCGAATGTTGTCAATATACAGCAACTGATGTGCGACCACCGCGGACAACTGTGGATAGCCACCGAAGACAACGGTCTGGTGGTATGGTCGAACAACCATGTGGTGGCACGCTATTTCCAGGAAGAGTCGCTCCGCAACCAGGTGCTCCGCGTGTGTGAAGACAAGAACGGCAACATCTACGCCGGCACCCGCAAGAACGGCATCTACCGGCTTTCGGGCAACACCTTCACTCCCATAGCGGTGACCGCCGGGAAGTCGGTGAGCGAACTCTACTGCAGCCACGACAACAAAATCATGATAGGCTGCGACGGACAAGGCACCTCTATCTATGACCCCGTCACCGGCCATCTCACAGACAACCCCTTCTTCAGCCGCGACGTGGACCTCTCCCTTGCCAAAGTCACCAGCATCACCGAAGACCGGGGCGGAAACGTGTGGATAGGCATGTTGCAGAAAGGCGCCTACACCCAACCCTTCACCCCCTCTCCCTTCCGCTACATGGGCTACAAATTGGGCAACCGCAACCTCATCGGCCAGGCCTGCGTGCTCAGCACCATATACGACTCCAAGAGGCGCGCTTGGATAGGCACCGACAAAGACGGGGTGTATGTCCTCGATGAAGGCGCCGGTATATGCCGGCATTTCACCAACATGCCCTCCACCATCCTCTGCATGGCAGAAGACCCGCAAGGACGTGTGTGGGTGGGCAGTTTCAACGAAGGCTGTGGATGGATTGACCCCGCCACCGGCATTTTCCACCGCCAGTCCCTGCCCCAGGGCGACCAGGTGAGCATCTTCGGCATGGTGACCGACAACTATGGCCACCTGTGGTTGGGCACGATGGGCAACGGACTGCTGCGACTCAACCTAAGCGACGGCACGGTGAAGGCCTACACCATGACCGAGAGGGCGCAGTGGGACTTCTCCAAGAACAGCATCATCAACGACTATATCTCCAAGATTTCCATCTCTCCCGACGGCAAGCGCATCTATTGTGCCACCACGATGGGTCTGTGCTGCCTCGACATCCAGAGCGACAGTTGGACCAAGGCCTTAGGCATCAACAACCTGCTGTATGGCACCCCTATACGCATCGCCAAGGAATACGACGGCATCCTGTGGATAGGCACCAACACCGCATTCTGGCGCTACGACCTGCGTGAGAGGAAGTTGGAGAACCTTGAGGCCGGCCTGCCGAAAAACGGCATCGCGTCGATAGAGAAGGACCTTACCGGGAAACTGTGGATTTCCACCGACCATGGTCTCTGCCGTCTCGACCCACAAAGTCTGCAGAGCGAGACCTATTTCGTAGACAACGGGTTGCAGTCGAACGAGTTCAGCGACGGTGCCTCCTTCCTCTCCCCCGACGGCCTCCTGGTCTTCGGAGGCGTGGGCGGCATCTCCTGGTTCAAGCCCTCTGAAATCATGAAGAGGAAATGGGATGCGCAGGTGAAGATTACCGACTTCATCATCAATGGCAAGTCGGTGACTCCCGGCAGCCGCTCCGGACACTACCAGGTGTGCGACACCACCGTGATTGCCAGCGACAAGTTCGAACTGAGCAGCCACGACAACTACTTCGTCATCAGCCTCTCCACGCTCACCTATGACAGTCCGGAACACATCACCTTCCTCTACAGCATCAACGACGAGCCCTATGTCAGGCTGCAGCCCGGACAAAACAACATCACCTTCTCGCACCTCTCGCCCGGCAAATACGTATTCAAGGTGAAAGCCGAGCGCAATGAGGTCAGCACCCCCGAACACACGTTCACCGTTATCGTACACTCACCCTGGTATCGCTCGCGGCTCGCCACCGTGCTCTACCTGCTCCTTCTGGCTGCCGCCCTCTGGGCATACCTCCGCTATCGACGCACGCGCGAGCAAGAGAAACTGCGCATGCAGGAGCATATCCACGCCGAGGAGATGGGCGAGGCCAAGTTGCGCTTCTTCATGAACATCAGCCATGAGATTCGCACCCCTATGACCCTGATTATCACACCATTGCTCGGGCTCATTAAACAAGAGCATGACCCACAGAAGAAAGGTGTGCTCGAGACGATGCGCCGCAATGCCGAGCGCATCCTCAACCTCATCAACCAGATGATGGACCTGCGGAAGATTGACAAGGGCATGATGCAACTGCACACCCAACAGACCGACCTCATCAAGTTTGTCTACGACATCCACTCGCTCTTCGAGTTGCAGACACGTGCCAAACGCATCAACCTCACCTATGAGCACGACACCGACCACCTCCCGGTATGGATAGACCGCCAGCAGTTCGACAAGGTGTTGGTCAACATCCTCTCCAATGCCTTTAAGTTCACGCCCGCCGACGGCAACATCAAAGTGAAGGTGACCCACGATGAGCAACAAGCACGGATATCCATCAGCAACGACGGAGAACAAATACCATCCGACAAACTGGAACTCATCTTCAAACGGTTTTACCAGACACCATCCAACCTCAACGACCGCAACGTGGGCACCGGCATCGGCCTCGACCTCACCCGTTCACTCGTGGAGATGCACCACGGCACCATCAAAGCCCAGAACATCGAAAACGGCTGTGAGTTCGTCGTTGCCATCCCTCTCGGCAACAGCCATTTCAAGCCCGAGGAGATCAGCGAGGAGACCGAGACACCCGACACCGAGGTGATTACCCCCGAGGAAGCAGACTCGCTGATGCAACCGGTGGAGATACCGCTCAAGAGCAGCCAGCAGACCACTATCGTCATCGCCGAAGACGACGACGAGATACGCCAATACCTGGAGCAAGAACTCTCACAGAAGTATGAGGTGAAGTGTTGCTCCAACGGCCGCGACGCCCTCGCCATGGTGCTGAAATGCTCACCCGACCTGCTGCTGTCGGACATCATGATGCCCGAGATGGACGGCAACACGCTCTGCTCTACCGTGAAGAGCAACCCACAGACCAACGACATCCCCGTGGTGCTGCTCACCGCCAAGACACGCGAGGAAGACAAACTCGAAGGTCTGGAGACTGGCGCCGACGCCTATATCGAAAAGCCCTTCAATCTGGACATCCTGTTGCGCACCATCCACAACCTCATCCAGAGCCGTCAACACCTGCGCATGAAATACGGGCGTACGGACAAGATGGAGGAGCATGTGGAAAGCGTGAGCATCAAGTCACCCGACGAGAAACTCCTTGAGCGCGTGATGCAGGTCATCAACAAAAACATCTCCAACTCCTCTCTCAGCGTCGACAGCCTCGCCGACGAGGTGGGTATCAGCCGCGTGCACCTGCACCGGAAGATGAAGGAACTGACGGGCAAGACGCCTCACGAGATTATCCGTAACATCCGCCTGAAACAGGCTGCCAACCTCCTGGCCTCCGGCGACATGAACATCACCGAGGTGGTGTATGCCTGCGGATTCGGCAATGCCGCCTCGTTCTCCACCATCTTCAAACGCTTCTACGGCATGTCACCCCGCGACTATATGCAGGAGCACCTCGAACAGGAATAAATGGAAAAAGAGAGCCGCTTGGCTCTCTTTTTCCATTTATTCTCTATCTTACCAGCCTTCTCGGCCTTGCCTTGGTCATCTATTTCTTTTTTGAGAAATAGTCATTATACATCTTGATGCTGAAGACGATGACGCTGCAAATGGTGGTGATGAGATTGGTAAAGAAAAGCGCCCAGAGCGTGTCGGGCTGATGCAAGATGCCCTGCAACATGAAACATGCGCTACCTATTCCCATCATGAGGAATGTGGGCAATGCGATACCATCCGTGTTACGCGTGCGAATGGTTTGGATGGCTTGGGGCAAATAACCCAGTATCATCGTGATGCTGGCTGTCCATCCCAATATTTCGAATAATAAACCTTGTTCCATAACTCAATTATTAAATTATTAAGGTTATTCTTTCTTTTCCTTGATGATATTCACACAGAGTGCGCCAATGATAAACAGCACACCAGCCACTATCATCATCGAACTTTGCTTTGAACCTATGCAGTGAAGGATTGAGCCACCGAGCAACGCAGCCACAATCTGCGGCAAGCATATCGTGCCATTGAAGAGACCCAGATACGCTCCCATGTGCCCATAGCCCTTCAAGGCATTGGTGACGAAGGTGAACGGCATGGCGAGCATGGCAGCCCACGCACAACCGATGAGCAAGAACGGCACAATCATCAGGTACTTGTCGTGCACGAAGGGGATGAGGATGAATCCGATGCCACCAATGACCAGGCTGAGCGCGTATGCCATCTTGGTGTTGCTGAAACGCGGCAGGAGGGCCGCCCAACAGACGCTGCCCAATGCCTGTATGGCATAGAGCACGCCGGTCCAGTTGCCTGCCTCCTGGTAATCACCGGAAGCAGGGTCGGTGGTGCCCCATACTACTTCAGATACGGCATCCACGACGTAGGTCCACATATAGAGCATGGCAGCCCAGCAGAAGAACTGCACCAGTCCCACCTTCCAGAAGGTGGAAGGAGCGTTTTTCAGCAACACGAACCAGTTAGCGCTGTCTTTCTTTCCCTCCTCCACGGCATGATACATCGCATACTCCTCGGGCGGCATCTCACGCACCTTCGCCGTGGTGTACAGCACACAGAGGATGAGGATGAGCGCGCCGATGTAGAACGACCAGATGACCGTATCGGGCACCACGCCTTCGGGAGCGACGTTTGACAATCCTACCGCTGCAAAGATGAAGGGGAAGAGGAAGCCCACCACACTGCCCGCATTGCAGAGGAACGACTGTATGCTGTAGGCCTTCGCCTTCTGCTTCTCATTCACGAAGTCGCCCACCATCATTTTGAAGGGCTGCATCGCCATGTTGATGGAGGTGTCGAGCAACATCAGGGCGAAGAGTCCGAATATGAGGGCTGCCTTCACCGACATACCGAACGACCCGGCGTTGGGCAACAGGCACATCACCGCCACTGCCAAAGCAGCACCCACGAAGAGATAGGGGATGCGGCGCCCGAAACGGCACCACGTCTTGTCGGAAAGCGACCCCACGATGGGCTGCACGAGGATGCCCATGAGCGGGGGGAGTATCCAGAAGAAACTGAGCGAATGAGGGTCGGCACCAAGCGTACGGAAGATACGGCTGATGTTCGCGCTCTGCAGTGCGTAGGCTATCTGTACGCCGAAGAAGCCGAAACTGAGGTTCCAGAGTTTCCAAAAACTCAAATCAGGTCTTGTTTTCATAATAATATAATAGGTTTAGTTTCTTATTTAGTCAAGTTGTCGCTGGGCAGCACCCTTGTGGTGCCCCTGACGATGAGGCGGGTGCGCACCACGCGTTTCTCCACCTTGCCCAGGGGAATATCGCCCTCGCTCTGCGCGATGAGGATGGCGGCAGCCTCTCTGCCCACCTTGTTGCCACGCTGCTCTACGGTGGTGAGCATCGGGTCGCAGGCGATGGCACGCTCACCATTGGTGAAACCGCAGATCGACACATCCTCGGGCACCCGCAGCCCCATACGCTTGGCGGTATAGAGAATGCCGATGGCCGTATCGTCGTTCACGGCGAAGAAAGCATCGGGCCTGTCGGACATTTTCAACAGTTCCGGCGCCACCACCTCGGCATCAGCACGGTTGTCGCAGAAACGGATATAGCGGTCGTCTACCGTCAGTCCATGGCGCGTCAATGCGTCATGGTAACCGTTGTAGCGATTTTTAGAGATTTCAAGTTTCATCGACGAGCCGAAGAACGCGATGCGCCTGCAACCCGTCTCGATGAGGTAATTCACCGCCGTCATTGCCCCCATGTAGTCGTCTACCACTACGCGGCTGGTGTTAATTCCCGTGCAGATGCGGTCGAAGAACACCAGCGGAATGCCATGGTCGATGAGTTGCCTGAAATGGTCATACTGCAGCGTGTCCTTTGCCTGCGACACGATAACGCCACAAACCTTGCTCTCTGAGAACGCGCGGCAAATCTCCACCTCGCGCTCATAATGCTCCCCACTCTGCGCCACCATCAGGCGGTAGCCACGGGCAGAAGCCTCCTCCTCTATCCCACCGAGGATTGACGAGAAATAGAAATGGTTGATTTGCGGCATGATGACGCCAATGGTATGCACGGGCCGGATCTTGCTGTGACGGAGCGACTCCGCGATGGCATTGGGTGAGAAATGGTGCTCCCGGGCATACGCCTTGATGAGCGCACGACGCTCCTCACTGATGCGGGGACTGTCTTTGAGTGCCCTCGACACCGTGGCCACCGATACGCCCAGCGCACGGGCTATGTCTTTCATCGTAATGGGTGCGTGTTCATTCATCGTGCAACAATTGTGCAAACCATGCGTTGATAAAAAGAACCATTCTTAGGTTTCTGCCAAGATGCAGCCTATTTTTTGCAAAGATAGACAAATTCACGACACGTTGTTTTCCACCTTGTTATAAAAAAACAAATAAATTGTGCAAACGTTTGCACATCTCAAACACAATATTTTAGGAACAAAAAGAACAACCATTGCAAAAGAAATTTAATTTTGCATTTGAAAAACTACATTTCCGAATGTTTCTCGGCAGACTGCGAAGCCAGTACGATGACATTTAATGAGGACATCAACTTTCATGTAAAACAAGGTTTTATAACTACTGATAGTTGAGTAAAAGAGACGTTATCACAAATAACCTATATAAAATAAACTTAATAATTAAAAATGATGAAGCAGGTAAATTTTGCAATTCCTGTTAGGTTGCTCAGCCTCTTATTGGGGCTGTTCCTATCAGTCAGTGCCTTTGCACAGTCATTCACTGTCAACGGCCATGTGAAAGATGCTACCGGCGACGACGTTATCGGTGCTACCGTCCGTGTTGTAGGACAGCAGGGCGGTGTGATTACCGACATCGACGGTATTTTCTCCATTGAAGCAAAACAAGGCGACATGCTCCAGATCTCATACATCGGCTATGAGACGGCAGAGGTGGCCGCTGCTCCCCATGTGGAGGTGGTTTTGCAAGACGACTCCCATTCCCTCAACGAGGTGGTGGTAATCGGTTACGGTGTGGCCCGCAAGAACGACCTCACCGGTTCGGTGACCGCCCTGAAGCCCGATGAGAAGAACCATGGTATGATTACCAACGCCCAGGACATGATCCAGGGTAAGATTGCCGGTGTCAATGTCACCAGCGGCGGTGGTACGCCAGGCGGCGGTGCCACAATCCGCATCCGTGGCGGTTCGTCACTGAATGCCTCGAACGACCCGCTGATCGTCATCGACGGTCTTGCTATGGACAACCAGGGCATCAAGGGTGCCGCCAACCCCCTGACGATGGTCAACCCGAACGACATCGAGAGTTTTACTGTGCTGAAGGACGCCTCGGCCACTGCCATCTACGGTAGCCGCGGTTCTAACGGTGTCATCATCATCACCACGAAGAAAGGTCGTTCCGGTATGGCTCCGAAAGTGAGTTACAACGGCAATGTCTCCATGTCGATGAAGAACAGTTCGATCGACCTTCTCAGTGCCGACGAATACCGCAAGTTTATCAAGAGTTACTATGGCGAAGGCTCCGAAGCCGCCAGTCTGCTGGGAACAGCCGACACCGACTGGATGGAAGAAATCTTCCACCCCGCAGTGAGCACCGACCACAACGTGACCGTACAAGGTGGCCTGAAGAACATGCCCTATCGCTTCAGCGTAGGCTACACCGACCAGAACGGTATCCTGAAGACCTCCAACTTCCAGCGTGCCACAGCCAGCGTAACCCTGAACCCCTCGTTGCTGAACGATCACCTGAAGTTCAACATCAACGGTAAGTTCATGTACGCTCACAACCGCTACGCCAATGAGGCTGCCATCGGTGATGCCATGCGCATGGATCCCACCCAGCCCATCACCTCCACTGATGAGAAATACAGAAACTACCACGGCTACTGGCAGTGGACCGACTCCGGTGCATCGCTGAAAGACGACAACTATCCCACCATGTGGAACCGCAACACCGTGGCCAACCCCCTTTCCCGTCTGTATGAGAAGAACGACCGTGCCAACTCCTACGACTACATGGGTAACATAGAGGTTGACTATCAGATTCACGGTTTCGAGGACCTGCGTCTCCATGCCAACGCCAGCGGCGACTGGGCCAACGGCAAGCAACTCACCGACTATGCCCCCTGGGGACCCAGCAACTTCTACTATGGCAACAGCGGCTACAGCAAGGAGAACAAATACAACCTTACCTTCTCCACCTACGCACAGTACTACAAAGACTTCCTCAAGACCCAGCACTTCGACATCATGGTGGGTTATGAGTGGAGCCACACCAAATACTGGGGCAACTCATTTTATGCAGGACGCTATCCGATGACCACCAAACAAGTCATCACCCTTGAAGACGGCACTACCATTGATGCCGCCGGTAAGCAGAATCCCTATGACGCCAAGGTCAACCCCTGGAAGTCAGAAAGTTACCTCGTGAGTTTCTTCGGACGTGCCAACTACATCGCCTTCGACCGCTACATGGTGACCGCCACCGTGCGCCGCGACGGTTCGTCACGCTTCGGCGACCACTGGGCCACCTTCCCCTCTGTTGCCCTCGGTTGGAAGATCAACGAGGAAGCACCCCTTCGCAATGTCAGTTGGATCGACGAGATCAAACTCCGCCTTGGCTGGGGTAAGACCGGTCAGCAAGACGGTATCGGCGACTACAACTATTTCGCCAGTTACAACGTGAACCAGACCAACGTTGACGGCCGCTACCCGCTTATCGGCATCAACGACTCAGGTCTGCTCTACCGTCCCGACGCATATAACAAAGAGTTGAAGTGGGAGACCACCACTACCTACAACATCGGTCTCGACTTCCAGTTCTTCCACAACCGTGTGAGCGGTAGCGTCGACTACTACTATCGCAAGACCACCGACCTGATCAACTGGGCATCCGTATCAGCAGGCTCCAACTTCCGCAACACCGTGCCGACCAACATCGGTTCACTGGAGAACCGCGGTATCGAGGCTTCGCTCACCGTACGCCCTGTGGTGACTGAGGACTGGCAGTGGGAATTGACCGCCAACTTCACCTACAACAAGAACAAGATCACCGAACTCACCGGCGAGGCATCGAAGATCCTCACTGGCGGCATCTCCGCCGGTACTGGTCAGAATTGCCAGATCCACACCGTGGGTTATCCCTCCCACTCCTTCTACGTCTATCAGCAGGTCTATGATGAGGCAGGCAAGCCTATCGAGGGTATATATGTGGACCGCAATGCCGACGGCATCATCAACGATTCCGACCGTTACATCTACAAGAGTCCGTGGGCTCCCTACACCGCTGGTCTGAGTTCACGCCTGCAATACAAGAACGTGGACTTCGGCTTCAGCCTCCGCGCCAGTTTCGACAACTACAACTATTGGGACAAGCGCGCCAGTTACAACAACACCGAGAAGCGCTTCGACTCCTCTTTCGGTTATCTGCAGAACACCATGCCCGAGGCAGTGCAAGTGGGCTGGGTGACCTATGACCACGCCCTCTCCGACTACTTCGTGCGCAACGCCTCGTTCCTGAAGTGCGACAACATCACGCTCGGCTACTCGTTCACCAACCTCTTCAAGGGCGGTAGTTACAACGGACTCAACGGACGTGTCTATGCCTCAGCCACCAACGTGTTCACCATCACCAAGTATAAGGGCATCGACCCCGAGGTGTTCCAGGGCATCGACAACAACATCTACCCGCGTCCCTTCACCCTGTTGCTGGGTCTGAACCTCAATTTCTAAATGTCATCAACGCATAGAAAAAGACAACGACAATAAAATATACGACTATGAACTTAAGATATATCAAACACATCATACCCGCAGCCGCACTGGTTGTCGCCGGCATGAGTTCTTGCACTGGTGACCTGGATGTTACCCCAATCGACCCCAGCAAGACGATGGTGCCCGACGAGGTAGCCCTCTACACCAAGTGCTACGCCAGCATGGCCTTGCAGGGCCAGGGCGGACAAGGCGGCGACTGTGACATCGACGGACTTGACGGCGGTACAGCAGGTTTCGTA
>JAEEGL011818334.1_pt1 | contig 36051 bp, 36 predicted proteins | sample 9134231 | NCBI WGS metagenome assembly JAEEGL01 (sample SAMN16246548, study PRJNA631951) | gut metagenome | biome: gut microbiome; feature: rumen; material: fiber-attached | host: Bos | place: Iran: Karaj | collected 2018-10
ACGTTTGAATTTGACTTGACCGCCAAATATGACTATAACGACAACGTGCAATTGTTTGCCGGTGTAGGTTATGCCAAATACGGTTCTGACGAATCCAACTGGTCTGGCGACTATAACGAAATGTTTGGCCCGGATAACACCAAAGGCCAACTCGGCATGCTCGTTCGCTTCTAATCTAATTTAGAAACAACAGTATAAAACCCCTGCTCGCAAGAGTGGGGGTTTTTTATTTGACTTTTTACAATATGTATTTATAAAATAACAAAGTAGTTTATTTAACTCATTATAAAGGAGTACTCCATGAAAAAGCTTCTGGGCTTATTACTGGTAGCCGTTATTGCCTTCCCGGCCAGCGCTGCAGTAATTAAGAACGTTGAACTCAAAGGTGAAATACAAACCATCGCCTCCGACGTAAAATATAGCGCAAATAATATGTTTGACCGCGGTGCCAAAACACGTGCCATCGCCGGTTTTTCCTTTGACGTTGTAGAAGATGTTAAAGCTAACTTGTTGTTTCAATATGCATATCGTTGGGGTGACCAAAACTACACCAACAACGGTTTTGCCGGCGCCAAAGGAATGAGATTGGTCAATGCCAATTTGGTGTTATCCAATTTATTCTGCTGTTTGGAAGCTACCATCGGCCGCCAATTCTATGGCGAAGACAACAGCCCAATCATTTATTTTGGTCCTAACCATTATAATGCTGAAGGAATGGGTTTAGCTAGCGCGTTGGATGGTGTAACCGTGCGTTACAGTGACGATTTCAAAGATTTTACTTTACTGGCCGGAAAAGTTGAAGATATTATGTTTAATTATTCGGGCTTAGGTAACTTTGACCTTCGTGCCAATATCTTTGGAGCAGATTTAAAACTCCACTTTTCTGATGCGTTAACAACTCAAGTGTATGGTTATGATTTAACCAATGAAAAAGTATATTACGGAAAAGATAACTATTTCGGCACATTTGAAGAGTTCATGGGATCGGACGTTGTTAGAGGTCACACCGGTTTTTACGGTGCCAAACTTAATTGGAATACGGACGTTTTGCGCATGAGCGCCGAATATGCCCGCAACTTCGACGGTCACCGTTTGATTAAGGAAAGACATACGACCCCCTACATGGTAAAAGCAGATATCGCCACCGATATAGACGCTTTCACTGTTCGCGGTACTTTTGTGTATTCCAAAGGAATGTTTATTGCGTTAGGGAATTATGCTCCGGGTATGATTTGGGGCCATTACTTTGGTTCGCTTGGTTTTCTCTATAATGTCCTTAACTATGGAACCCTTGCTAGCCCAAACAATGGGGCTCGTATATTTAATGTCGGCGTTGATGTAAAACCAAGCGCAAAATGGACCCTATCTTTGGACGGATTCTCTTACCAAGACCGCTTTGCCCGCCATTCTGCTACGTTGGAAGCTGATTTAACTGCTAAATACGCTCACACGGAAGCCGTGGAAATATTTGGTGGTCTAGCTTACGCCAAAAATAGTGCTGGTATAAGAGAATTCTCATTTGATGCTACTACGGAAAATTATAAGGGCCAACTCGGCGTGCTCGTTCGCTTCTAATCTAATTTAGAACAACGTAAAACCCCCGCTATGCAAGCGGGGGTTTTCTGTTTTGTAAGCAAAATGAAAAAATGCTTTTTATAAGGTTAGACGGAAAGTTCCATTTGTACCCAGAAAAAAAATAGGTCCAAATGCCCTTGCCAAGTTGATTTGTATCTGTTACTATAATGGTATGAAAACACAAAAAATTATCACATTAGCAGTATCGTTGTTTGTATGTTCCGGCTTTGCTACAGCTGAGGTGATGACAGGCCTTACAAAAGGCCTCATCAAGAGAACTTCGAAGTGCGTAAAAATACAAAAGTTCACTCCCAAGCAATGGGTGGAAGGTATGGCGGGAGTAAGGAATGGCACTATTGTGCCGAAAGTTTCGCGATTGGCAAAAGCATCGCGTCAATTAGCCAAAATGCGAGCTGACCTTAATAATATGCCTCAGGACATCGCAAGCCAGGTGCAACTGCCTACCCCGGAGAAATTGGCTGAGGAAATGAGTTCTGGTGTGCGGACTTATCAATTGAATGGTGAATCCCCGGTGCTTCCCCAGCAGGATGCGCTCCTTATGCAGTCCCTACGGAACAAAGAAATGCCGATTCACTGGAACCCGGAAAAAGGATATCTGGAAACTACTGACGGACACGGAAATGTTGTTCCGTTTGACTCTTTGTCTAAGGAAGAACAACGTGTTAGGTGGGTTCAGCAGCAAGAGCGGACGTCACTTTCCTCTCAACCATTGGGAAAAGGTGCCCCAGAAGCTACGGAACTCCCGTCCCACATAACAATGCAACGTCTAACTCCTGCACAACAGTTAGAAGCTATGGCAGGGGTAGGGCAGAATGGCGTTGTGACGACTTTGCCAACTTATCGATTAAATGGTGAATCCCCGGTGCTTCCCGAGCAGGATGCGCTCGTTGCACAGTACTTACGGGACAAAGAAATGCCGATTCGCTGGAACCCGGAAAAAGGATATTTGGAAACTACTGACGGACACGGAAATGTTGTTCCGTTTCACTCTTTGTCTAAGGAAGAACAACGTGTTAGGTGGGCTCAGCAGCAAGGTCGGACCCTGCTTTCCTTGGGTGTCAATCCAAATCCTGAGGTTGTTTTACCGGTGAACGGCCATTCAATACTGGTGGATAGCAGACCCTACGTACCCGGAGAAGATTGTACATCCCTTTTGGGAAAAAATGATTACTACTTTTTCAATTGGAAAATACAATTGTGGATGTATCACCATCGCAATGGAAAGGTTACTTATCAGGAACAATTTTTTACAGGAGAGAACGGCGAACCAGTGCTTGCTGTTGAAGACAAAGAGGCTTTCTCAGGATGGCTGGAAGGGGAATATTCGATTTTTATCCCCAGTTTTAAGCATGGAAAGGTGAACGTCTTTACTCATCATTCCGATGGTACGATAACGTATAAAAAGACAGAGTTTCCCCCGGAATGGATGAAACCTATTTTTGAACCGGGTGGTAAAATATCTCTGATATCACCAGCGGATTAATTAAGCTATAACCGGAAGTAATATTCTTTTAATCTCCCCGGCAACCCGGGGAGATTTTATTTTCCCGCGGGTTCTTATAAATTGCTACAATAATAAAGTACCCTTTTGCCCCCAAAAGGGAGTGATTTTCGGATGCAGAGGTTTTTATGGCAAGTAATTTACTGGAAGAACGTGTGCCGCCACAAGCAATAGATGCGGAAATGGCCGTGTTGGGCTCCATGATGCTCGACAAAGACGCCGTGAATGACGTGATGGAAATTTTAAAGCCGGAACATTTTTATAAATCCGCGCATGAAAAGATATTTTCCGTCATGCAAGAAATGACGGACCGTAACCAGGCCATTGATATCATTACGCTGGCGGCAGAGCTTAAACGCGCCGGTGCGTTGACGCAGGTGGGGGGCGAACTTTACTTAACACAATTAGAAGAAAAAGTATCCACCGCGGCCCATGCCAAATACTATGCAGAAATCGTGTACAAAAAATTTGTCGTGCGCGATTTAATCAAAACGGCTACTGCACTCGTGCAACGCTGTTACAAAGAGGATGACGACGACCCGCAGATGTTGGTGGATACCGCGGCCGACCAAATTTATAAACTCAGTCAAAAGCAAAAACTGACCGGGTTTGTATCGGCCAAAGATTTGGCCCCCGAAGTGATGGAATCGTTGGAGCGGGCGTTCCATAATAAAAGCTCTATCCAGGGTGTTCCTACGGGGCTTTCCGACTTTGACCGTAAAACAGGAGGGTTGCGTAAGTCGGACCTAATTATTTTGGGTGCGCGCCCCAGCCAAGGGAAAACCGCTTTGGCCTTAAATATTGCCCACCACGCGGCGGTAGAGTGTAAAATCCCGGTGGCGTTTTTCTCTTTAGAAATGGGAAAAGAAATTTTGTGTGAACGTATGTTGGGCGCAGCCGCGATGGTGGAAATTTATAAACTGCGTACCGGCTACTACGAACAATCCAAATGGAAAGATTTAACGCGCGAAGTAGGCCGCTTGGGCAATGCTCCGTTGTTTATTGATGATACCTCGGCTTTGTCCATTACCGAACTGCGCATGCGTGCGCGGCGTTTAGCCAGCGATTTAAAAAAACAGGGCAAAGAATTAGGCCTTATTGTCATTGATTATTTGCAACTCATTCGCGGCGGGGAACGGCGCACCGAAAGCCGCCAACAGGAAGTATCCGAAATTTCACGTATGCTCAAAGATTTGGCCCGTACGCTCAATGTGCCGGTATTGGCACTTTCACAGTTGAGCCGTAAAAATGAAGACCGGACCCGTACCGATAATAAACCGCAACTTTCCGATTTGCGCGAATCCGGCTCTATCGAACAAGATGCCGACGTGGTGGCACTCATTCACCGCGAAGCGTATTACAAACGGGATGATGAATCCCTTAAAAACAAAGCTACGCTCATTATTGCCAAACAACGTAACGGCCCTGTGGGGGATATTGATTTGGCATTCTTCGGGGAATATGCGCTGTTTACCAACCCGGCACCGGAGCATATGGAAAGTGCGCAGACCGCTGCCCCGAATATGACCGTAATGGAGATTCCCGAATAATGCAACTCCCTCTTTTACGCCCGACGGTGGCCGAAATCGATTTGCAAAAATTGGCTGCCAATATGCATAAAAACGCTGCGCTCGTTGCGCAAGCGGCGGGACGGCGCGTAAAAATTTTATCGCTCTTAAAAGCCAATGCGTACGGACATGGTGCGGTACGTATCGGTCAATTTTTGGAAGAAAAAAAACTCAGCGATTTTTTTGGAGTTGCCAGCGTAGAAGAGGGAATGGAACTGCGCGCGGCGGGACTCCAAACTCCTATTTTGGTACTGGGAAGTATTTATCCGTTTGAAGCATTCGAATATGCCATTCAAAACCGTTTGGCTGTCACCATAGCCAGTTTAACGGCTGCCCAAGCCGTGGAAACCATTGCTAAAAAAATGGGCCAAAAGGCCTACTGCCACGTCAAGCAAGATACCGGAATGGGGCGCATCGGCACGCGCCGCGGCGCGATTATGGATGTGCTTACGTTTGTGGATCGCAGCCCGCATTTGATTTTGGACGGGCTTTACAGTCATCTTTCCAGTGTTACGTCGGACCCGGCCTACACGGAAGAACAAATCGGCTACTACCGCGACACGTTAACCAGCGTACAATTAAAACAAATTCACATCAATCATTGCCACTTAGCTGCCAGTACGGCTATTCTGAAACGGCCCGACATTTATTTTGATATGGTGCGGCCCGGACATAGTATTTACGGTCTGGAAGAAGGATTTGAACCGGTGCTTTCGCTCAAAACACGTATTGTGTATTTGAAAGATGTTCCTGCCGGCAGTAGTATCAGTTACAACCGCAGCTTTGTGGCCGATAAACCCATGCGGGTGGCTACCCTTCCCCTGGGATATGGGGATGGCTATTTGCGCGCTTTGTCTAACAAAGCGGATATACTTATCGGCGGACAACGTTGCCGGGTGCTGGGAAATATCACCATGGATATGTTGATGGTGGATGTTTCGCATGTTCCCGGTGTGAAAGTGGGGGACGAAGCCGTTGCGGTTGGTGCGCAGGGCGGTCAAACAATTTCGTTAGCGGAGTTGGCAGAAAAAGCCGGTACGATTGATTACGAATTATGCACACTGCTCAAAACGCGGGTGCCGAGGATTTATAAATGAAAAAGGTTTCCAGACCATTACAGTGGGTAGGACGTTATGTGACACACGTGCTTGACGAAGTCGGCGGGTGTACACAAATGATCCGTTCTTGCTTTTTTTGGTTGTGGCGTTCCCGCTTTGAATGGAGCCAAGCCATGGAACAAAGTGTAGCCATCGGTGTTGCTTCCCTGGGGGTAGTAGGGCTGACGAGTTTATTTACCGGCATGGTGCTTGCATTGCAAGCCGGTAACACGATTAACAATATTTTTGGTGATCCGATTTTTGTAGGCACGATTGTGGCCTTTTCGCTCATCCGCGAATTAGGCCCGGTGCTTACCTGTGTGGTGGTGTCCGGTCGGGCCGGGGCTGCCGTAACGGCACAAATCGGTACGATGGCCGTTACCGAACAGATTGACGCACTTTATACATTGGGCACAAACCCGGTGCGGTATTTGGTAATTCCGCGCTTGTTCGGGTTTGTATTTACATTGCCCATTCTCACGTTATTTGCCAACGTATTCGGTATTATCGGCGGGTACTTAGTAGCGGTGTATACGCTGGGCGTACCCGGTGAAATTTATATTACGGATATCACCTCCTATATGGGAGTGGCGGACTTTATGCACGGGTTTATTAAAACGTTTGTATTTGCGTTTATGGTCGGTACCGTGTGTTGTTACAAAGGGATTAGCACCACGGGCGGTGCCGAAGGGGTAGGGAAATCTACTACCGGGGCCGTCGTTACCACGATTGTGATGGTGCTTGTACTGGATTATTTCTTAACGGCTATTTTAACAGCTTTTGGGATATAACATGATTGAAATTAAAAATTTAAAAAAAGATTTCGGCCCCAAACACGTTCTAAGAAACGTGAATTTGACGATTCCCAAAGGAGAAACGACTGTTATTTTGGGCGGTTCGGGTTCCGGGAAAAGCACGCTGATTAAATGCTTGATTGGCCTGGAAGAAGCGACGGATGGCCACATTTTAGTGGGGGGCCGTGATATTACCAAAATTCATAGCGAAATGAAAATGGCCGCCCTACGGCGTAAGTTTGGATATCTGTTTCAAGAAGGGGCTTTATTTGACTCTATGACCGTGGGGGAGAATGTCACGTTCGGGTTGCGTTATTTAACCGATGTGCCGGAAAAAGATTATCCAAAAATCATCCGCGAAAAATTAGCGTTGGTAGGCCTGGGGGAAGACGTAGCCCGGCTCAACCCCAGCGAACTATCCGGCGGGATGAAAAAACGTGTTTCACTGGCGCGCGTATTGGCCATAGAGCCGGAAGTGATTTTATACGACGAACCAACCACCGGGTTGGATCCGATTATGTCGGACATTATCAGTGATTTGATTATCGATTTGAAACAAAAACTGGGAGTAACGTCCGTAGTAATTACGCATGATATGCGTTCGGCTTTTAAAATTGCCGATCACATTGCGTTTCTTTACGAGGGGCAAATTTTACTCCACGGTACGTCGCAAGATTTTAAGAAAACGGAGAACCCGTACGTTAAGCAATTTGTCAACGGCAGCAGCCACGGGCCTATCCAAATGAAACTTATGAAAGAATAAAAGGGGACTTATGAAACCAGAAACCAAAGTAGGTATTTTTACTATAATAGGGCTTGCTTTATTCGGTTTTTCGCTCTACTTTTTAGGGGGAATTTCCGTTACCAAATCATACGATTTGAACATCAAGTTTGAAGACGTGTCCGGCTTGCCGGTAAAAGCCGCAGTAAAATTGTCCGGCGTGGAAGTGGGACGCGTGAAAAAAATCAAAATAGAAAACGGCCAGGTAATTGTAGTGGCGGAACTCAACAAAGAGGTTCGTTTGCATGAAGGAGCCCGTTTCAGTGTAGTAATGACGGGGATTATCGGTTCCAAATATTTGCGTGTGGTGCAAGGGCCGTTGTCTGCTCCGTTGATTGAGGAAGGGGCTTATGTAACGGGGGCAGATGAAATCCCGATGGATGTGATGATTGCACAAACCATGGGCAGCATTCGGGAATTTGTAGACAGCGTTAACAACAACGGCCAAATGGGTGCACAGCTCAACCAAACCATGACCGAAATCCGTCAACTCTCTGCCAATTTGAATCAAATGGTAGCGTCGTTGCGGCCTTACATTACTTCTTCCGTACAAAATTTGGATGTAGCTTCGGCCCATCTTACCGATTTAATGGCTAAGGCCGATGCGTTGTTGGCCAGTATTAACAAAGGGGAAGGTGTCATCGGCGGACTCATGAAAGACGAAACGATGAAAGATGATGTGAAACAAAGTTTGACCGATTTGAAAACTACGTTGGCGGATGTGAAACAATTTGTAGGAAAAATGGGACGGTTTAAAGTGGATTGGAATTATGATTTCTTCTATATGCCGCAGGATAAAATTTCCACCAGCGATTTAGGGTTGGATATCTATACCCCCAGCGGATATACTTTCTACCATGTAGGAATGGCTAACCTGGGGAACGAAGACGATAAGTTAAAAGAGAAAGATTATTACGAGAAAAATAAATTTGACGTCCGTTTGGGCTTGTACAACGATTGGGCCAAATTCTCAGCCGGGCTTATTCGCGGTGCCGGCGGTGTAGCGGTGGAGTTCAAACCGTTCTACAAGCAACGCTTCCTGGACCGCTTAACGGTAGGTGCCGAAGCTACAGATTTTGGACGGGACCGTATTATCAACGGGCGTGAATTTACCAAACCGAATCTTAGCTACGGGGTAGATTTCCGCTTTAACCGTTTCTTCCGCGCCGGTGCTTGGATGCGCGATGTGTTAGAGACCAACAATGTGGCGGTACGCGCCAACGTCACATTTACCGATGAAGATATTTCCTCTTTCTTCGGGTTGGCTGCGGTGGCAGGTTCACGGTAATTTTAAAGAAACTTTTGCAAAGAAGTTACGGAACAACGTTTGGCCAAAGGAGTGGGGATGAAATTTAAAACAGTATTTGTTTGCCAGCAATGCGGGTTTGAATCGCTCAAATGGGCGGGCAAATGTCCCGACTGCGGTGCGTGGAATACGTTGCAGGAAGAAGTAAAAGCGCAAGAGAACAAAAAAGCCCCTTCGCGCACGCGTAGTTTCACGGATTTTTCATCCGAAGTTGTTAAACTTTCCGAAAGCAAAGCTTCTAAAGAAGATCGGATTCCCACGCATTTAGCGGAATTTGACCGTCTGTTGGGTGGGGGACTGGTAAAGGGGCAACTTACTTTGTTGGCGGGTGCACCCGGTATCGGTAAAAGCACGCTCATGTTGCAAGTGGCGGCAGAACTGGCCAAAGACAAAAAAGTGCTTTATATTTCCGGCGAGGAAAGTGTGGGGCAAATTTCCGGACGTGCGCAGCGTTTGGGAATAAAAGGGGAAAATATCTTTTTGCATTGCGAAACGGATATTCAAAAAATCGTAGAGTCCGTGGAAAATGTAAACCCCGACGTGTTGATTCTGGATTCCATCCAAACGGTTTATCATCCGGAGTTTAATTCTTCGGCCGGTACGGTAGCGCAAGTGCGCGAGTGTACCAGTGAACTCGTGCGGTTGTGCAAACCCAAAGGGATGATTACTTTTGTGCTAGGGCACGTTACCAAAGACGGCGAATTGGCCGGCCCGAAAATTTTGGAACACATGGTGGACTGTGTTCTCTATTTTGATACAGAGAAGGACAATGTGTTGCGTTTGTTGCGCCCACATAAAAACCGTTTTGGTTCTACCGGCGAAATAGGCCTTTTTAAAATGACAAGCCACGGGCTGGTGGGGTTGGAAAATGCCAGTGAATATTTTGCCCAAACTTCGCGCGAGCGTGCCATCAAAGGGCGTGCCTATTGTTTGGCGTTGGAAGGAAGCCGCCCGTTGCTGACGGAAATTCAAGCACTCGTTTCTCCCACGCGCTACCCGTTCCCGCGCCGCGTGGCGACGGGGGTAGATTTGAACCGGTGCCTGATGTTATTTGCGGCTTTAGAAAAACACATTGGGTTGGCACTGGATAACAAAGATATTTTCGTCAGTTTAGCGGGCGGGGTAAAACTCAAAGACCCGGCCTTGGATTTGGCCGTGTGTGCGGCCGTCATCAGTTCCTGCAAAGATATTGCCATCCCACACGATAGTGTTTTTATGGCCGAAGTAGGCATTCTGGGTCAAGTGGCCAAGGTGCCGCTTTTGGACCGTCGTTTGGATGAGGCACAGCGATTGGGTTTTACCCGTGCGTTTACCGCACCTGTCAGCAAGGAAGAAAAAACCAAAATCAAACAGATGAATCTTGCGGAACTGCTTGATTTAAACGATTTATCTTTGCGGCTGAAATAGGACTGCTTGTATTCAAAATTACAAATAGTACAACGGAAAGGATAGGGCTGAATAAATGAGAAGAGGTTTTACATTATTAGAACTTTTAGTAGTTGTACTCATTATTGGTATTTTGGCGGCAGTTGCGTTGCCGCAGTACCAAAGAGCGGTGGCAAAGTCACGCTTTACAGAGGCCATTATAACGTTAAGCTCCATCCAAAAGGCGCTAATAGCACAGCAATATGAAGTGGGCGACGTTCCTTTGGGAGGAGTCGAGATGGATTCTCTCGCGATAGACATTCCGGGGGAAGTGAGTGAAACAGCGGGGGGAGTTTTGGAGTGTAAGAAAACCGAGAATTTTGAATATTGTGCCAGAGGGGCTAATGGCGTTGCCGGCATCAATGCACTTTACCTAAAAGACAATGTTTGTTTATGTTATCATGCTACTTCTATAGACGACCTTGCTAAATATAATAAAATGGTGTTGGGAATAAACCAACATAATACCAAAATAGATTATGCCAAGTTGTTGCAAATTCCGGAAGCACCGGAAGATGTTTGGACCGGATGTTTCTGCCGACATGCCAGCTGGATTGGCGGATAATAAAGCATTGCTTGAAAATTTCTAAATACCCCGTGTAAAAACGGGGTATTTTATTTCTCCGCGCGCGTTCATATTTTCCTAGTCAAACCCGCTGCAAAGTAGTAAAATATAAAAGACCCGGTTTTGTCCGGGGTAATTCTATTTTTTTGTGGAGGTTGTATGCCTATTTGGATTTTTCGTTTTTTTACGTTAACGGCCTTCCCGCTTTTAGTTTTCCAATACATTAACCAAAATTGGCGTTATTTGTTGGGTGGACTTTTGTGCGGTGCGATTGTTTTAGCCGGTGAGGTGCTTTTCAAACGGATGCGACTGATTAAGATTATGATCGGTTGTACCGGGTTTATGATCGGCTACCTGATGTTCCTGTTGTTGGAAGCATGTTTGCAATCTTTCGGTACGTCCAATATGCTTACTTTTTGGAGTGAATATTCCTTCTACATTCAAATGGGGTTGGAAATTTTTGGTGTAGTAGTAGCAATGATCAAAGCACGGGATTTGGAAGGGTTGTCTTACACCGGGCACCACTTAAAAGTGACCGATATCTCCGCGCTTATCGACGGACGTATTGTAGATTTGTGTGATATTAACTTTCTTTCTGGCATCGTGGTATTGCCAGTATTTGTGATGGAAGAACTCCAAAAAATGGCTTCCGCCAAGGACCCGCTTGAACGGGCCAAAGGCCGCCGCGGTATGGATGTGGCTTCCCGCTTACAGGAAAACAAAGAAGTGGAAGTACGCATTACGTCCAAAAATCCAAAAGGCGATTCCATGGAAGAAAAAATCGTAAAGCTGGCCAAAAGTTTAGATGCGGAAATCGTTACGCTTGATTTTAATATTGATAAATTGGCCGGGTTGAAAAAAGTACCCGTAAAAAATATTGCGGACTTGGCAACCGCGTTAAAACCGGTAGTGCTGCCCGGGGAAACAATGTCCCTTTTTATCATGAAGGACGGCAAAGAAAAAGAACAGGGTATCGGTTATTTGGATGACGGTACGATGGTAGTGGTGGAAGAAGGGCGCAAACATATCGGAAAACGGACCGAAGTGTCTGTTTATTCCATTTTGCAAACTTCGTCCGGCCGAATGATTTTTGCCAAAATTAAATAATATATGACGCAACAAACAGGTTTCGCTTCCGCGGTAATTGTAGCAGGGGGAAAAGGGAGCCGTATGGGCCGCCCCAAACAACTTTTGCCGTTGGCCGGGAAACCTGTTTTAGTACGTACGATAGAAGCTTTTAAAAAATGCCCCCGCGTGCGGGAAATTGTGGTGGTTACCCCGCCGGAGAACCAGGATGTTTTACGGGGGTATTTCTCGGATTTAATTTATGCTTTGCCCGGGGTGACACGTTTGGCTTCCGTGCAAAGTGGCTTGGCTTGCGTAAGCGCGCAAGCCGGGTTGGTGGCCATTCACGACGGGGCCCGTCCGCTGGTAAACCCTGTAGCTGTGGAGAATTGTTTAGCCGCGGCCGAAAAAAAAGGCGCAGCCGTGTTGGCGGTTCCCGTGAAAGATACCATCAAACAAGTGCAAGACAAAACGGTGGTAAAAACATTGGACAGAGCCCAGCTGTGGGCTGCGCAAACACCGCAGTGTTACCGAGTGAATATCTTGAAACAAGCGCTTGAAAAATTTGGCAGTGAGCAAGACGCCACGGACGAATCGCAGCTGGTAGAAAAAGCCGGAACGAAGGTGCAAATCGTGAAATCGGATTATAAAAACAATAAAATTACGACGCCGGAAGATTGGGTATGCGCGCAAGCTTTAGTGGATGAAGAGGTGGTGCAACGCACCGGTTTTGGATTTGATTTACACCGTTTAGAACCGGGACGCAAACTATTTATCGGCGGAGCGGAAATTGCACATTCTAAAGGTTTTTTGGGCCATAGCGACGGCGATTTAGTTTTGCACGCTTTGTGTGATGCCGTGTTGGGTGCCCTTTGCGCGGGGGAAATCGGTATTTTATTCCCGCCCACGGATCCGACCATCAAAGGGATTGATAGTAAAGAAATTGTCAAACGGGTGTTGCAAATCGTGCACGAACATCACGCGGAAATTGTTCACCTGGATGCCACTATTATTACGGAAGAACCCAAAATTAAGCCGCACTATGAAACGGTGCGTAAATCGCTTTCCAACGTATTCGAACTGCCGCTTGAAGCGGTCAGTTTTAAATCCAAAAGTCACGAACATGTAGGCGAAATCGGCCGCGGTGAAGCGGCCATGTGCCATGCGGTGGCTACACTGAAAATAAGGAGACCAAAATGAAAGTAAGCAAAATTTTTCTAATCGGAATTGTTTGTTTGTTGGCGGCTTGTTCCGGCGGACGGAAACGTGTTACACAAAGCATTGATTATTCCAACCCGCAGGCCGGCAGATCGTATTATGATTTTTCTCCTTACGAATTAGAGGATCCTTCCGTGTTGGACGATCGTTATAATACGCAAGAACGGGTGCTGGGAGAAGATGAAGATTTTACATCGGAAAATATTTCCAGTTCGTACGGCACGTACGGGGATGTGGTCATTACCGTTGCCACCCGCAAATTTAAACTGGGGGCCAATGCTTCCCGGCGGGAAATGGCACTTTTCCAAAAAGCAATGGATCAAGCGTACAACGTAGCCCTGCATCAATACCGACCGACGGGGTTTACGTATTCGCTTAGCAGTGTGGGCGCGGTAAATCCGTTGTCGGACTTGGAAGTTACGTGCAAGATGAGCGAGCACTCTGCCAACGCCGTGGGGCAGGCATCCTGCAACACATTTTTTAACAACGTAGCAACCGGCTACCGTCAATTGTCATCTAATTAGAGGTTTTATGTTACTATACAATACGGCTACCCGCCACAAAGATGAGTTTACCCCGCAAAATCCGGAACAGGTAACGATGTATTGCTGCGGGCCGACCGTGTACAATTATGCGCATATCGGCAATTTGCGTACCTACATTTTTGAAGATTTATTATCGCGTACAATTCGTTTGAAATATTCACTCAAGCATGTAATGAACGTAACGGATGTGGGACATTTGGTATCTGATGCCGATGACGGCGAAGATAAAATGGAACTGGGTGCTGCGCGCGAAGGGAAGAGTGCCTGGGATATTGCCAAATTTTACGAGGATAAATTTTGGAAAGATTATGATGCCCTACACTGCACGCGCCCTACTATCATTTCCCGTGCTACAGCGCACATCCCGGAGATGATTGCCTTGGTGAAAACATTGGAAGAAAAAGGATACACCTATCGCACCAGTGACGGCATTTACTACGATACTTCCAAATTTGACCGGTATGATGCGCTTGTGGGCCATGCACGTATTCAAGGGTTGCAAGGCGGCGCGCGTGTAGAGATGAGCGACGAAAAAAGAAACCCGACCGATTTCGCTCTTTGGAAATTTTCCCCGAAAGACAAAAAACGCCAAATGGAATGGGATTCCCCGTGGGGGGTAGGGTTCCCGGGGTGGCATATTGAGTGTTCCGCTATGGCTATGAAATATTTGGGGGCAACACTGGATATCCATTGCGGTGGTATTGACCACGTAACCATTCATCACACCAATGAAATTGCCCAGAGCGAAAGTGCTACCGGTAAGAAATACGTCAACTACTGGGTGCATGGGGAATTTTTAATTTTGCGTTCCGGAAAGATGAGTAAATCCGGCGGAACATTTGTAACGGTAGATACGTTGCGTGAGAAAGGGTACGAGCCGTTGGCGTACCGTTATTTATGTTTAACGGCCCATTACCGTACACAGTTGGAGTTTTCATACGAGAGCTTAGACAGTGCAGCCAAAAGTTTGAAGAATTTACGCCAGTTGGCCTGGCAGGCAAAAATGCAAACACCCGGTATGGCGCTGGTTAGTGAGAATGTGCAAACATGGAACGATAAGTTGACGGCTGCTATGGAAGATGACCTCAATGCACCGCGCGCGTTGGCTCTAACGTGGGAAGCCCTCCGCTCGGAAACATTAACCCCGGCGGAAAAATTGTCGTTTGTCCATTTTGCCGATTCGATTTTAGCGCTCGATTTGCTCCAAGCACCTGTCGCGCAAGCACCGCTACAGTTGCCCGGGCAAGTACAGCAATTATTGGACCAACGAGCCCAAGCCCGGCAGAATAAAGATTGGAAAACATCGGACGTGTTGCGTGACCAAATTGCAGCATTGGGCTATGTAGTCAAAGACACCCCTCAAGGTCAACAAATAGAGAAAAAATAGCATGCTCAAAAATGTGCCGATTGAATTTTTGCAACGGATTCCCAAGGCCGATTTACATGTGCATTTGGGTGGTTCGATGCGTTTGTCGACACTGATAGAGTTGGCCAAAAAACAAAAAATCAAATTGCCTTCTTATACCGAAAAGGGATTGCGCCAGCGTGTGTTTAAAGACCGCTATGCATCGTTGTCGGAATATTTAAATGGGTTTTCGTATACGGAATCGGTGTTGCACACGGCTGAGAATATCGAACGGGTGGCATATGAGTTGGGGCAGGATGCTATTGCGGAAGGCGTGCGGTACATGGAAGTGCGGTTTTCACCCCAAAAACGCATTAACCGCCATCTTACTGCGCAGGAAGCTATCCGCGCGGCCGTGCGTGGGTTAGAACGGGCCCGGCGGGAACATAATGATTCTACTGTAGTACAACATGGAAAGGATTTGCCGTTTTATTTCGGTATCATTGTTTGTGCCATGCGCAACTTTGATGAAAATAGTTCTCCGTATTATCGTGCGTTACTCCAAGTATTGGAACAATCTTCCAAAGCGGAAATTATCGGTACGGCTTCTTTGGAGTTAGCCAAATTGAGTGTAAAGTTGGCACACGAAGAAAAATTGCCTATTGTTGGATTTGATATTGCCGGGGAAGAAGCCGGTTATCCGGCGGCGGACCACTTTGCTGCTTACCAGTATGTGCACAAACATTTTATTTACAAAACGGTGCACGCTGGCGAGGCCAACGGCCCGGAAAGTATTTTTAGCGCGCTCACCGATTGCTACGCCAACCGCATCGGCCACGGTACAAATTTGTTTCGGGCCGATCTCATCAAAGATAAAACAGTGAAAGACAAAAAAAATTACATCCGTGCGTTGGCCAATTATTTGGCCAGCGGACGTATCGGTATAGAAGTGTGTTTGACGAGCAACTTGCAAACACGACCCGATATTAAAAGTATTGCAAAACATCCGGTGCGAAAAATGATTCATTGCGGTCTTCCCGTTACGATCAATACGGATAACCGCCTTGTTTCCAACACGACTGTTACCAAAGAACTCAAACTGTTAGCGGACCATATTCCGTTGCGCCCGCAGGAATTAAAGAATATCGTTATTGCCGGTTTTAAAAGTGGGTTTTTCCCGGGCAGTTACATGGAAAAGCGGCGTTTTGTGCGCAAGGTAATTGACCGCTACAACGAATTGGCCCGCGCTTACAACATACCGTTGTATTGAGGTTTTTTCAAAAATCGTTTATTTCTTTATTTTTTTGTGTTTGCGTTTATCCGGCCAATAATGTTTGGCTGAATTTTTCATTTGGTTGAGCAACGCTTTACGGTGAGGCATATATTGCTGGAAATCCGTTGATCGCCGGCGTAAGTGAGAGGGGGTGGCGGAGGGGTCAATATCTTTACCGCTGTCCATGGAAATACGTTGGTGCGGATAAATACTTTGGCGTCCCGTTACCAAAAAACTAATCACGCATGCTACCGTAGCATAGGGAGCAATCTTTGCACCGAAAAGTTCAATGGCCATTACACTGGCAGCCAGTGGGGTGTTAGCGGCGCCGGCCAATACCGCTACCAGTCCGATAGCGGCCAAGGTGGCAGAATCCACACGTAAAATATCCGAAATCATCGCCCCGGCTTGTGCCCCGACAAAGAAAATAGGCGTAACCACTCCGCCGAGTCCTCCGGCCGCGAACGTGATAGAAGTTGTTATGATTTTATAGAAAAATCCAAACGGCGATTCCAAAGCCCCGCCGCTAAGCGGTCCGTCAATACCGGCCATGCCCAGCCCTAAGTATAACGGCGAGATCACATACCCGATGGCTACCAGCACCGCCCCGCCTATCATACAAGCCCAGAACAAGCGGGTCCGTGCAGCCAAATAGCGGAATACCACCCGCATAAATTTATTGATTTCAATAAATAAAATGGAAATCAACCCGAAGCACACGCCGGCCGCTACTACTTTCAAAAAGACCAATTCGGACAAAACCGGGTGAAACGGAAGCGAATGATAAATATAGTTGACTCCCAACCGTGAGGTTACCTGATAGGCGGTGATTCCGGCTACCAACGCGGGGAAAAGTACCTCATAAAAAATATGCCCTACCCACAATACTTCCAACCCGAAAAGTGCCCCCGATATCGGCACGCCGAATACTCCGGCAAACCCTGCGCTTACACCGCAAATCATCATTTTGCGGCAATCTTGCTGATTTAAATGCAAGAGTTTGGATAAAAAAGAACCCATTCCGGCCCCCACGTCGGCACAAGGGGCTTCTTTTCCGGCCGAACCGCCCGTTACCATAGTGGCAATGGATAGAAAAAACGCTTTTAAAATAGAGATAAACGAGACCGTTTGATAACTGTTGATATTTTGAATGACATCATCGGTGGAGTAATCTTTATCGCGCGGAGCGACCTTGCGCGAGAGGACCACAATAGCATAGAGTGCGAACGGCAAGGGCAAGTAAAACAGTTCCACATGATTGCGCAGTCGCAACGCGCGGTCCAATAATTTTAGAAACGCTGCATCCAACGTTCCCACTACAATCCCCACCAAAGTGGCTAGGATAAACCATTTTATAATATGCAGTACGCTATGGGCAGATTCGTCAAACATATGTATTATCTTACAAAATTGGAGTCCGTTCGCCAATGTTTCTCCCCTGGAAACATCCTTTTTTGCTATACTATAATTAAGAGAGGGTTTGTTTATGAATGCTTTTATTTCTTCAGTTATTACGTTAGCATTAGTATTGGACGCGTTTGGAAATATCCCGTTGTTCGTAACGGCATTAAAGAAAGTATCGCCGGAGCGTCGGCATATTGTATTGCTACGCGAGTTGGGGATTGCCTTGGCCATTATGATTGCATTTGTATTTATGGGCCAATGGTTTTTAAGCTGGTTTGGAATTGAAGAATATTCTTTAAGTATTGCCGGCGGCATTTTGCTTTTCCTGATTTCGCTCGATTTGGTGTTTGGGCACCCGGAAGATGCAGCCGCCAAAAACCAGGACCCCAAAAAAGAAGACGAACCGTTCGTCGTGCCGTTGGCCATCCCGCTTGTGGCCGGGCCGGGGGCGCTGTCTATGATTATGATTATTTCGGCACAGACCCCTAGCCGTTGGACAACGTTGGGGGTGGTGTTAGCAGCATCGTTGATTAACTCGGCTATTTTAATGGCATCCTCTTTCATTAGCAATGTATTGGGCAAGCGCGGGTTATTAGCCCTCGAACGCTTGACCGGAATGATTTTGATTTTAACGTCCGTTAATATGGTGATGGGTGGAATTTCGGAGTTTATTAAACTATGAAGAAATGGGTGATTTTGTGTCTGTTGGGGCTCGGTCTGTGGACAAGCGGTTTTGCCCAAACGGAAGAAAAAGTTGATTTTGTATTATTTGTCAGCCCGACGTGTGTACATTGCAATAAACTCAAAAGGGAATACTGGCCCGTACTCAAAAAGAAATACAAGGATACGGTTCATTTTATCGAATACGATATTACCGTTCCCGGCAATAATTTAATCTTTTCCGATACGGCTCATGCATATGGACTGAGCGACAAGCAAATAGGATATCCGGCCGCCGCGGTAGGTAGCACTTTTTTGGTGGGATACCCAATGGAAATCGGGACTTACGCGGAGGCGGCTATTGAAAAAGCCCAACTTTTGCAGGAAAAAACAAATCTGGTTTTGGATTCTCAAGAGAATACTGCCGAAGCGGTCCGGACGAATTTTCAGAAAATTACTTTCTGGGCGATTATCGGAGCAGGTTTGGTGGATGGGGTTAATCCATGTGCCTTTGCGGTTATTGTTTTCTTCATTTCGTTCTTAACCGTTTATAAATACAACCGGCGCGAAATTATCTTAGTGGGCAGCGCGTATTGCTTAGCCGTTTTTTTGGCTTATTTCCTTTTAGGATTTGGGGCCTTCAAATTTCTCTACGCGATGCGCGGATTTTCGTATGTAATTAAAGCATTTTATATCTTAACGGCTGCCGTTTGTTTACTGTTTTTTGCATTGAGCATTTACGATTTTTGGATATATACCAAAACTAAAAAATCCGATAAGATGATTTTACAATTGTCGCAAAACTCAAAAGTGCGCATTCATAAAATTATGGGATTTTTCTTGCGGGATAAGCAAAAATCAACCTTTCGTTTGGTATTGGCGGCGTTGATAGTAGGTTTTACGGTATCGTTGGTTGAGGCGGTGTGCACGGGGCAGGTTTACTTGCCCACTTGCGTGTTAATTATGCAGGAGCCGCAATTTCGTGTACGCGCGGCCTTTTATTTGGTATTATACAATTTGATGTTTATTGTGCCACTCATTACGGTATTTGTATTGGCACTTATAGGTTATGAGTCAAAAGGGTTGAGTGATTTTTTTAAGAAACATTTAGGGATTACAAAGTTGTTGTTGTGTTTGGTATTTTTAGGATTGTTTTTGTTGTTGATTGGGAACATTTAACATAAGGATAAAAATCATGATTAAATCTAAAAAAGGTTTTACCCTGATTGAAATGCTGGTAGTGTCGATTATCGTTGCCATTTTGGCAGCGACGGCACTTTTGTACTATGGACGTTTCATGGAACGTATGCGCATGACAGAGGTTTTGCAACTGTTTGGCACGGTTGTGGCTTCACAGGAGCGGACGTTGTTTCAAAAACATCATTACACAAAATATTGGAATCGTTTGGATGCAGGACCCAGCCAAACATTGACTTCTTCCTCTGATAAGCACCACACGGATGAAGAAAAGACCCATTATCACACGCGTCGTTGTTGTACCGACAACCAATGCGACCAATGTAAAAATGATTCTTTCCGTCCGGGTTTTGATGTGTATTTTTTGGAACCGGGCGTTGAAGGGAATGCCACTAGTAACTGGTTTATAGTAGCGGAGCGCGAAGGCGGTTGGGGCGGCTATAAATATACATTGTTGCGGCAACTGGGGGATACGCGTATTTATTGTATTCCCGGCGAGGACGAAGACAGTGTAACTTTGTGCTCGGATTTTATGGGTGTAAGTTCCGCAGAGGAACTACCTGCCGATCCGCGTGGCGTGTAAGGATATTTTTAGGTCTTTCAAAAGATTCGCAAAATAGATACCCCGTATTTTATGCGGGGTATTTTTTGTTTGTTGACGAATCGGGCCGAAAACAATTATTATAAAGGTATGACAAAAGAAGAAATGCAACGCGAGTTATCGTTGCTCAAAGAGCAACAAAAAAAATGCCAAGGTCCGGCTTGTTTTGTATACGGAAAAACGGATTTAGCCCAAGGGATTCCTTCCCGTTTGAACGGTTGCTGCATGATGCCCGCTAAACGAACCGATTTAACATCGTCTTCCTGCCGCAAAAAAGGGTTTACTTTATTGGAAACATTAATTGTTGTATTTATCGTTGTAGTTTTGTTTTCGATTGCCTTGCCGCAGTACCTAAAAGCGGTGGAACGCAGCCGCATGACAGAAGCGGTGGCATTACTTGCGAATGTGGCACAGGCACAGGAATTGAAATTTGCGCAATTGGGGCACTTTGTCTCCACGTATGACGGTTTAAGTATGGGGCCGCGCGGGGCTTCTTCGGATAAATACTGTACGCGGGGGGCAAAAGCGGCCGATACGTATACACGGGATGCTTGCGGCCCGGAAGCGGGCTTTGTGGTACGATTATCCCAAGATACAAAATATAACGAAGGAAAAACACAAGCGTTGCGTACGGGAAACAGTTTTTTGCAATACCAATACGAATTGGAACGTTACTACGCTGATTACGGCACGTTGTGCCGTGCTTTAAACCAAAACGGGGAATCGCTGTGTGCCGATTTTTGCGGTGTAGATACGTATACAGGCCCTTGCTGTTCGGTACTTAACGGAATGGGCGGATGTAACGGTCCTTCCCAAACACTTCCATAAGTATAACCCCATTTCACAAGGAGAAAAACATGAAAATTATTGCGCTAAAATACTATGACGGTGGATTTATGACACAGGCCTTTGCCTTCGGCGGTACTCGCCCCAAAGAACAATGTGAAGCCATTACCTATCGTTCCAGTTTACAGAACTTTTTGATTGATGACGGGAAAGATGTCATTTTGTCAGATACCGGACTCCCTAACGAAAGCCCCGATATTGCCAAAAAAGAAGGTGCCGCTTTGTGGATGGGCGATAAAGTCGCCACGTTCAAAGACGCGTTGGCTAAAGCAGGATACAAGCCGGAAGATATCACTAAAATCTTTGTAACGCACAAACATCCGGACCATACGGGCGAGTTGCGTATGTTCCCCCATGCCAAAATTTACATAGCCGCCAAGGAAGCCGACGCCATGAAACTGACCGGAGATAACGTGGTACGTGTGGAATTTACAGACGGACCTTACAAAAACTTTCCGCACAGTGAGCGCATTACGGATAACTTGGTACTGGTGCAGGCAGAAGGCCATACAAAAGGTAATTCTGTGGGCATTTTGGAAGACAATGGGATATATTACATGTTTCACGGAGATGTAACGTACTGTGATGCGGCTTTACAAGCCGACGCACTTTCTATCATTTTTGAAGATAAAGAAAAAGCCCGCGAAACCTTAACCCGTGTGCGCGAGTTCATCCAACATAACCCGACGGTCTATTGCTCTACGCATTGCCCCGAAGGATATGAGAACTTGGAACAAAAGAAGATAATGAAATTATGAGTACGCAAGAACTAGAACTCAACCGCGAAAAAGTTATTGTAAAGACCAGTATTATCGGTATTGTTGCCAATGTAGTGCTGGCCGCTTTTAAGGCAGGTGTAGGGCTGCTTTCCAACTCCATTGCCGTTATATTAGATGCCGTCAATAACCTTTCCGATGCTTTGTCTTCGGTCATTACGATTATTGGGGCAAAATTAGCCAACCGTGCTCCGGATAAAAAACATCCGCTAGGACATGGGCGACTTGAGTATATTAGTTCTATGTTGGTGGCCGCCATCGTGCTCTATGCCGGGGTGACGGCTCTCGTGGAATCTGTCAAAAAAATATTCCACCCCGAACAATCTGAATATACCCTCACTTCACTTATTATTATTGCGGTGGCGGTGGTCGTAAAATTGGTATTGGGTCGCTACGTAAAAGGACAGGGAGAAAAGGTCAACTCCGGTGCGTTGGTGGCCTCGGGGTCAGATGCCTCTTTTGATGCTATCTTGTCTGCCTCTGTGCTGGTTTGTGCGATTATCCATATGCTCTTTCCTATCTCTTTGGAAGCGTATATGGGTGTAATTATTTCTATCGTGATTATCAAAGCGGGCATGGGGATGATACAAGACACGGCTAACGATATATTGGGCAAACGTGCCGACGTACAACTTACCAAAGACATCAAACAAATTATCAAGGAAGAACCTGAAATTCGTGGTGTATATGATTTGCTGATTAATGATTACGGCCCAAACAAGCACTACGCTTCCGTGCATATTGAACTGCCCGACACCATGACCGTGGACGAAGTGGACTGTTTAACACGCAAAATAGAAGAAAGCGTATACCACAAAACAGGCGTTATTTTAACGGGCGTAGGCGTGTATTCTTACAACACCAGAGACGAAGAAGCTGCGTTAATACGCAACAACGTACAAAAAATGGTACTGACGCACGATTGGGCCTTACAACTGCATGGGTTCTATGTGAGTATTGCCGAAAAGAACATGCGCTTTGATGTGGTGCTTAGTTTTGATATCACTAGGGACCAGGCATTAGAAACACTCCGAAAAGAACTCCAAACGGCCTACCCCGACTACAAAGTGCAAATTACACCGGATGTGGATTTGACGGATTAGATTGTTAAATAAAAGATACCACCCTTTACGTAACGTAGAGGGTGGTTTTTTATCACTTCTATCGTGACCAGAAAAAGTAAAAAGACACTGTAAAATGTCTGTTCGATAGTAATTAGTCCCAGCATTTTTTAGTGTTATAGTGTCCAAAATCTGCTTTTTGTGTGCTCAAAATGGGGATTTTGAGTTTTAAGAAAACGAGCAAAATGGGGGGATTTGTCGCCCCAAAATGATAAAAAACCGTTCTTTTTCAGAACGGGTATATTAAAAGAAAAACGCCCTCTAGGAGAATCGCATTTTTGCCTTCGGCAAAACCGCAAAATTTTCAATTTCGCTTGCTTGTTTACCCGCTCGCCCTCGTTTCCACTCGTGCGACGGTTAGGAGTTCGCTCCTGCATAGTGTGGGCGCAAAAAAAAGAACGCCAAAGCGTTCTAATTACTTAAAAATGGCGCCCTCTAGGAGAATCGAACTCCTCTTTTCGGATTGAAAATCCGACGTCCTAACCGATAGACGAAGAGGGCCTAAAAAGTGCGCCCGGTGAGACTTGAACTCACGGCCCCCCGCTTAAAAGGCGGATGCTCTACCACTGAGCTACGAGCGCAAAAAACTTATGGGTCTAATCTAGCTTCGGGTTAAACCCAACAGATACATTGTACTACATTTTAAAAGGTCATGCAAGAAAAATTCTTCAATTTTACTGCTGCCTTCTTTCTCTTTTTTTATTATAGCAGTTTTGAAAAGAATGTTCAAATGATTTGTTTTTAGAAGAGAATTTTTGCAGATTTATTTGACAGTTCCCCGAGGGTTTTATACCATATACTATATGTTCTTTGCTTTGCGTCAAAGAAAAGGGGTTTGCTTATGAAAAAAATTGTCAGTTCGCTACAAGCGCCACGTGCAATCGGGCCGTACTCTCAAGCCGTGGAAGACGGTGGCTTTATTTTTACTTCCAGTTTATTACCCATGGATCCCGTTACCGGTGAAATTTACAACGGAGACGTACAAGTACAAACCGAACTTATCTTAAAAAATTTAGAAACTATTTTAAAAGAAGCTAACTGTTCGTTGAAGCATGTTTTGAAAACGACTGTCTATATGACGGACTTAACTAAATTTGCCGAAATGAACGCCACCTACGAAAATTTCTTCAAAGATAATCCGCCGGCCCGTTCCACGGTGCAGGTATCTGCGTTGCCCAAAGGCAGCGTGGTAGCCATTGATGCCATTGCTAAGAAATAATATGGCCACTTTGCACGAACAAATTTTGAAAAGTCGTTTGAACGGAATCCTTCTGCCGCTTTCTGCCATGAAGACAGAAAAGGATTGGGGCGTGGGGGATTTTGGCTCTCTGGTGGAGTGGATCGGCTTACTTTCCCGGCAGGGCACACGCATTTTGCAAATTCTGCCGCTGCAAGAAACAGCCCCGGGTATCAATTGCCCTTATTCGGCATTGACGTCTTTTGCGGTGGACCCTATCTACGCAGATGTGTCCCAATTAAAAGATATTCAAAACAATGAACCCGCACAGGAATTTATCCAATCCATTGTGCACAAAATCAATGAGTGGAACCAAGCGGCGCGTGTCCCGTTTGCGGAAGTAAAAAAAGCCAAATTACAGGTATTGTGGTTAGCCTACCGCCAATTTTTAAGCAAAGAAGTTTCCCAACAAACCGACCGCTACCGACAGTTTCAAACCTATTGCCAAAGCCAGGCTGCCTGGTTAGACGGATATAAAGTGTTTCGGGCCCTGAAACAATTTTATCATTGGCAAAGTTGGACAGAGTGGCCCGCAGAATTGCAAAATTATCACAGCGAAGGGGTCCGCACGTTTGAAAAACAACACCACGAGTATGTCCAATTTTATGCCTATATTCAATGGGTGTTAGATTTGCAACTTCAAGCAGCCAAAGCCGCCGCCCAAGAAAAAGGTGTATTTATTTTTGGGGACATTCCCTTTGCTACCAATTTGGACAGTGCCGAAGTTTGGGCCGAACGGGAAAATTTCCGTATCGGGTGGGAGATCGGTGCTCCGGCGGACCAGTTTTCCCAAAACGGCCAGCGTTGGGGCTTGCCTGCCTACGATTGGCACTACTTGCGCACACACAATTTTGATTTATGGCGCCGTAAAATCCGTCGCGCAACGCAGCTGTACGATATTTTCCGGCTGGACCATTTGGTAGGGTTTTTCCGTACCTACGTTTTTGCTCCCGGGCAGGAAAAAGGCGGCTTTGATTTGGAAGGAGACCAAAACCAAATTGACCGGGGTTATGAATTTTTAAAAATGGTGTTGGAAGAATCCGGCGGAAAACTTCCCGTCGGTGAAGATTTGGGAGTAATCCCCAATTATGTGCGCCGTATGTTGGTTGATTTGCGTATTCCCGGCTACAAAGTATTGCGTTGGGAACGGGAAGATAACGGATACTACCGCGAACCGCGTCATTACCCGGTTGCGTCGCTGGCAACTACCTCCACGCACGATACCGAAACTTTACGCGGTTGGTGGGAAACCATGGATAATAACGAACGGCGTAACATTTGGGAAATGATTTCTGCCCAAAAAACAGACGGACATGTTCCTTTCACGTTGGAAAACGAACGCGCTATTTTGCGCCGGGTGCTTGACAGCAGCGCGGCCCTGACGCTTTTTTCGTGGCAAGATTTAGCCGGCTCGCTGGAGCGTATCAATACGCCCGGTACCGTGGGAGACGAAAACTGGACATACCGTACCGAATGTACTGCCAAAGAAGCTCCGGTAAAATATGCGCCGCAACTGGCTATGTATCGCCAATTGCTCAAAGAAACATCCCGCGCTTAGTTTTTCAGTAAAATTGTTACTTTTGCAGCCTTCTCAACGTAAAATCAGAGAAGGCTGCAAATTTTTCTAGGCCCTTTTTACCCTTTAAATTAGGTCTAAAGACCCTGGTCCTTTCCTCCTTGCCTTTTTTACAATAGAAATGTAGTGAAATCTATAGACACAACCGCGGAGGAAAAAATGAAGAAAGTAATCATGCTGTTATGTATGTGTGGCTTGGCTATTCCCATGTTTGCCCAATCTACTTCTTTTACAGCAAAACAATCTCTTGATGTCTACAAAGAGGATGCAAAGCAAGAACAATATAACCCAGACAGCCTTTCTCAAAAGGTACTTTATTGGGAATCTACAGGTTTCTTAAATGAATATACCTCTTTTGTGACGGTGGCAGAACTGGTCGTACGTGCAGCAGCTATAGATGTAGATATGGATGCGTTAGTACAAATCATAAAAGCGATTGAACCTGAAAAAAGAGACAAAGGACAGACGGCCGTTTTGTACGGATTTTTGCAACTGTCCGATTTAAGCAAAAAAGAATTAGCTTCTATGAAAAAACTTTTGGGTGATCCAAACGAATTAAGTCCTGCCGATAGAGAAGATTATCAAAAATGGTCGGACATATTCTCAGAAGTTGAATTGAGCGTTTTTGAAAAGGAAAATGCGAAAGAATGGGGAACCTATTAATAGGAGCATTTCACATACAAAAACTCCGCGGTTAAAAATCCGCGGAGTTTTTTGTTTTTTAATTTATTTTGTAGCGGAAGTTGTGGAAACTTTTGTTTCCGTAGAGGGAGCAGACGCAACGGTTGAATTGTTTGTTTGAACGTCAGCCTCTTGCGGTTCTTCTTTCGGTTGGGGCGGAAAAAGTTCCTGTGCCATTTTGGTAACGGCTTTCAAAGAATCGTTATATTGGGAAGTGGCCTGCGTGAATTGCGTAGTTGGGCGGTTGGTGTCAATATTTTTAGCCATTTCCAATTCCAACTGCGCTTTCTTTAATTCAAATTCCTGCATGGAAAATAATAATTTAATCTGGTTTACTAAGCGGTCTTTTTCTTCTTCAATAACAACTGGGCAAGAAGAAAGAGCCTGGTTAAGCGTGTCTAAATTTTTTTCTGCCAAGGGGCGGTTGAGCTGTTGGAAAATGGGTTCTTCTTCCGGTAAACCCGGTACGGCTACTGCGGCAGAGCGCGCCGAGGAACGATCCGGCAAATACAGGTTTCCTACTACCAAACCCGCGGAAAATAAAATCAACGCAGTAAGAACATAAAAAACGTATCGCATACATATATTATACAAAAAGCGCGGATTTAATTATAATAAAGGAAGGAGGCCTCTATGGCAAAGATTAAACTTGGAAAAACAAAAAATATAGAGTTAGAAATCACACCTCTTTCTGTGTGGCAAGTAGCGGGAAGTGAAGAAGAATATATGAAATACCAGGTGTCCTTTAGCGTGGATGGAAAAAATATCCTGAATCTACCGGAGGGGACTTCTTTATTTACGATAAAAGAGAAAGAGAGCGATTTCTTGGCCGATTATTTCACCGAAGTGTTGGAAAAGAGTGAAACAGATAAAACAGAAAATTGGTTTACGGTCGCGTCTTGTCCAGTGGACTCTTTTTGTTTGCAGCCGGTTTTTATCAGTGAGAACGAAAGCGAAAATAATTTTGTCATAGGATTGTTTGTTTCCATGAAGGCCTGTGTGGCGGAGGGAATTGACGTAACAGACCGCGCCGGGATATGGATTGATTTGGGGGAAGCTTCCTCAGAAACCTGGCGGCAATTTGCCGACCAATTATACCAAGAGGAAGAAAATGCCCCGGAAACAACAGACGAGGCCGCCCCGGCTGTGGAAAAACCGGCTCAAGCGGAACCCTGGCATGATATTTTTTCACAAGAAGTTGAAATCACCCGTCATAAAAGATAAAGGAGTGAAGTGCGTTCAAGTAAGTAGCAGACGGTAATTTTTGGAAATAAAATTGTCAGAACAGCGTTTTTACAGGAGCGTATATGTCTAAAAAAGTGCTTGTATTATCCGGCAGTCCGCGCAAAGGCGGCAACTCGGACCTGTTGTGCGACCAGTTTGTTAAAGGGGCCAAGGAAGCAGGGCACCAAGTGGAAAAAGTGTTTGTAAGCAGCAAGAAAATTTCTCCCTGCAAGGGATGCTATTATTGTGAAAATCATAACGGCTTGTGTTCCATTAAAGATGATATGGCTGTTATTTTGGACAAAATCCAAGCAGCCGACGTGGTAGTGTTGGCCAGCCCGGTTTATTTTTACAGTATCAGTGCCCAAATGAAAACGGTAATAGACCGTTGCGTAGCCCGGTGGCAGCAAATTGAAAACAAGGATTTTTATTATATCATGACGGCAGCAGATGATTCCAAAGCCGTCGAGGACTGCACCCTGGAATGTTTCCGCGGGTTTGCCAGTTGTTTGGAAGGGTCGCAAGAAAAAGGGGTGCTCTGCGGAAAAGGCGTACACACCAAGGGTGAAATTAAAGAAAAAGCCGTTTTCAAAAAAGCCTACGAAATGGGCCGCAAAGTGTAACAAAGGAGTAAAAAATGAAACATTATACGTATTACCCCATGGGGGTATGTTCCCAACAAATTGATTTTGATTTAGACGAAAACAACTGTTTGCACAACGTTCGTTTTTCCGGCGGTTGCAACGGTAACTTAAAAGCGGTGGGTAAATTGGTGGAAGGCAAAGACGCCACCCAAATCGCCACGTTGCTAAAAGGAAATGATTGCGCCGGGCGCGGGACTTCTTGTGCAGACCAATTGTCCCAAGCGTTGGCAGAAGCGGTAACACGGAAATAATATGACAAAAGGCGAAGAAGCAAAAGAAAGTTTTTTAGGTGGGCTCAACTGCGCGCAGGCCGTGTTGTGTACCTTTTGTAAGGAAACCGGGCTGGATGAAAAGACTGCTTTGGCTGTGTCGGCCTGCTTTGGCGGTGGGCTCGGGCGCCAGCGTGAAGTGTGTGGGGCCGTAAGCGGAATGTGCATGGCCCTTTCGCTTCTTTATGCACCCAAAGACCCCTCTAACCAGGCGGAAAAAGGTGCTTTTTATGCGCGCATACAAGAAGTATGTAACCGGTTCAAAAAAGAAAACGGGTCCATTATTTGCCGTGAGTTATTGGGTTTGCCTGCCGGGCCGTCTGTGCCGCAACCGCAAGCGCGTACCCCCCAATACTACGATCACCGGCCTTGCGCAGACAAAGTAAAAAGTGCAGCGGCCATTTTACAAGCTTATCTTCAAGAAAACCATAAAAATTAAAAAGCCCCGCAAGGGGCTTTTATTTTGTCAGTTGATGAGGGGCCCAGAAATAATCTAGGCCCAAAATATCTTCGTTTTTTGGGCCTTCAGGCCCTTGAATTTTCCTTGCATTCCTTTTATACTAACAGTATAGGGAAAACAAACACAAGGAGAAACCAAAATGAACGTAAAGAAAATGATGCTAGCAGTAATGGTAGTATGCTTAGGGATGCCGCTTTTTGCCCAATCACAAATCAACACAGAGGAACTGAAGGGTAGAATTACCGAAAAGGTTGATATCCAAGATATTATAAAGCAAGACAAAGATATTATGCAGTATGAAGCACTTATAAAAGAGCATAAGAAGAGAATGGATTCCATCGGAGAAAAGGAAAAGAAAATGGAGCCTACTATTCACTTTTTTCTAACCCGCCATGAAGTGGCAAAAGAAATTCTCCAAGAAGTTTGGGAAAGTAAAGCTGCCCCCAATGTGACCCCTGCACAATGGGAAAGAATCATTGAAGGTGCCGCCCAAGACACAACTGTTGAGGAATTATCTTACGTAGCAATAGAAATGGCTGAGAGAGGGGAAAAAGTTGATACTCGCAAAATTATGAAAATGATCATGCACGCAAAGGTTGTAGTAGGATTTGTGAATAAAATTCCGCAAGAGGATTGGGGCACATTTATCGCGAAGGCTGAAGGGCCCCATGCACCGACTAATCAATAAGCAGTTTCAAAAATCTTATTAAAACTTACAGAAACCCCGGGTTATAAGCCCGGGGTTTTTTATGGGAAAGCCCGGTTTTTGCAGGGCCCGGAAATAGCATAGGCCCAAAAAACACTTGACAAATAAACAATTTACTAGTAAACTATTTATATGGAAACTATTAAAACCGATTTGCGCCCCTACGGTATTGTGCCGGCCAAAGGGCGCAGCTATGAAAACATTGTGTATGTATTGGCACTGGTGCACAACCGTCTGCAAGCACAGGCGGAAGATTACCTGTCGGCTTATGGTTTATCGGCAGTGCAATTTAATTTGCTGATGTTGGCGGCCTATCAAAACAAAGGGCACGGTATCAGCCAAGTGCAGGCGGCGGCGCATTTGATTGCGTCGGCCAGCAATGTAACCAAGCTGGTGGAAAAATCGGTACGTTTAGGGTTGTTAACGCGCAAAACCAACCCTAATTCCCGCCGGGAAAATGTAATTTGTATTACAAAAAAAGGCCAACAATTAATTGACCGCGTGTGGCCCGGTTACGATAAATTAATGTGCCAATTAACGGAAAAGATACCGGCCTCTCGCCGCGGCGCTATCGAGCAAATTTTACGCAACTGGTTCAACCAATTACAAGAGGAGAAATAATATGTTATCACTACTGAAAACATTTTTTAACCGTTCGTTTTTAGCCTTGTTTTGTACCCAATACCTGGGGGCTTTTAACGATAATTTTTTCCGCACCGCTATGGCTACGTTTATCACTTACAAAGTAACCACGATGACCGCGGGGAACAAATCGGTGGTGGTTTCGTTGGCCGTGGCATTATTTATGTTGCCGTTCTTTTTATTTTCGGCACTGGCAGGGGAATTGGCCGATAAATTTCGCAAAGATATTTTGATCAAAGCCACCAAAGGTTTGGAAGTGTTGATTGTTTGTTTGGCCGGGATCGGTTTTATCAAAGTCAATGTTCCGCTGTTACTGGGAGTATTGTTTTTAATGGGTACGCAATCGGCTTTCTTCGGGCCGGTAAAATACAGTATTTTGCCTGACATTTTGGCTCAAAAACAATTAATTGCCGGGAATGGTATTATTGAAGCCGGTACGTACGGTGCTATTTTACAGGGAACGATTTTCGGCGGAATTATTATCACACTTAACGAGTGGTGTTTACCCGGTATTATTTTAGGAGTTGCGGTATTGGGGTTGTTGTGCAGTTTGTTGATTCCCGCCCGCCAACCGGCCAACCCAAATCTTCATGTAGATAAAAATTTCGTACGCAGCACGTGGAAAAACATGGCGTTCGCCAAGCAAAATCATGACATCTTCTTATGTGTTTTGGGGATTTCCTGGTTTTGGATGTTGGGCACAGCGCTCATTGCCCAAATGCCTTCTTTGGCACATGATATTTTAAACGGCACGCCGGATTTGTTTACATTTTTACTTACGCTGTTTTCGTGCGGTATCGGGTTAGGTTCTTTGTTGTGCCAGTTCCTGGTAAAAGGAGAAATTACCAGCAAATACGTGCCGGTCAGTGCGTTGATTATGACGGTATTTCTGGCCGATTTGGCTTTTGCCACAGCCGGCTACGCAGTACCGGCAGAACCGGTTAATTACAAAGCGTTTTTGATGATGTTTGCCGGCAAACGGATTACAATTGATTTGCTCGGCTTTGCGGTGTGCGGCGGTCTTTATGTGGTGCCTTTGAATGCTATGTTGCAGTTTTTAGCGGTTGAAGATACCCGCTCGCGCGTGATTGCCACTAACAATATTATCAATTCGCTTTTCATGGTATTGGGCAGCGGTTTTTGTGCGTTGTTGTTGGCCATGCACCTCACGATTCCCATGGTGTTTGGTGTAATTGCCTTTATCAATGCATTGGCCGCCATTTACATTTGCGGGCTTTTGCCGCACCATATTATCCGTATGATTATGACGCGCGTACTGAATTTTGTGTACGGTGTTAAAATCAGCGGGTTGGAACACTGGAAAAACTTAAAAGGCAATGCACTGATTATTGCCAATCACACTTCCTTTTTAGATGCGGTGCTGTTGTGGTTTTATATTCCCGGCAATTTGTATTTTGCTATTGATACGTACGTCAGTCAAAAGTGGTGGGTAAAGCCCTTTTTGCACTTGGTAAAATATTTCCCCATAGACCCTACCAACCCCATGGCGGTAAAGTCCATTATCGAGGAAGTAAAATCGGGCAAACGGGTGGTTATTTTCCCGGAAGGTCGCATTACCACTACCGGGGGACTGATGAAAATTTATCCCGGCCCGGCCATGATTGCCGACAAAAGCAACGCACAACTGCTCCCCATCTATTTAGAGGGCAGCCAGTATTCGCTTTTTTCCCGTTTTGGCACGCAACTTAAAACGCGCCCGCAGAGTAAAATTTCCATCACTGTACAAGCGCCCAAGAAGTTGCAAATAGATGAATCGGTGAAGGGCAAAGCGCGCCGTTTGGCCGCTTCCCGCGGGCTTTATGACATTATGGTAAATATGAAGTATGAAGCCGGCAACGCCCAGGAAACGTTATTTGATTCGCTTATTGACGCTTACAAATTGGTCGGGCGTAACAAACGCATTATCAATGATGCCACTCGTCATCCGCTTAATTTCGGTGAATTTTTAACAGCTGTTTTTGTGATGGGTAAACAAATTGCCAAACACCAAAAACAAGGCGAGATGGCCGGGTTTTTACTGCCCAATATGACGGCCAGCGTGGTAACGTTTTTTGGAATGCGCGCCTTTAACATTACACCGTGTATGCTCAATTTCTCCACAGGCATCAAAAATATGTTGGCCTGTTGTAAGGCGGCAAAAATTTCCACCGTGTTTACTTCCAAAGCGTTTTTGGAACGGGGGGGACTGTTGGAAACGGCGGCCGCACTGAAACAAAACGGACTTCAACTGATTTACTTGGAAGATCTGAAAAGACAGGTGACGCTGCTGGATAAATGTGTCGGGTGGTTGGCGTCGTTTTTCCCGCGCCGTTACTATAAAATGGTACGGGGCAATGTGTCGGCCAAAGATCCGGCGGTTGTACTTTTTACTTCCGGCAGTGAAGGAACCCCCAAGGGCGTAGTACTCTCGCACGAAAATATCCAAGCCAACCGCTTGCAACTGCAAAGCATTTTGGATTTTGGTATCAAAGACCGTATGTTTAATGCCATGCCTATTTTCCATTCCTTTGGTTTAACGGCGGGAACATTGATGCCGTTATTGTGCGGCATGCCGGTATTTTTCTATCCGTCGCCGCTACATTACCGTATTGTGCCGGAACTCATTTATGACAGCAACGCTACCATTATTTTCGGTACGGACACATTCTTCAACGGTTATGCCAAAATGGCGCACCCGTATGATTTTTACTCCGTGCGTTTAGCGGTAGTGGGGGCAGAAAAATTAAAAGAAGAAACCATCCGCAAATACTACGACCAATTCGGTTTGCGCATCATGGAAGGATACGGCGCTACCGAAACGGCCCCCGTAATGGCCGTCAATACACCCATGTATTTCAAACGCGGCAGTGTGGGGCGGTTGTTGCCGGGTATTGAATACCAGTTGGAAAAAATCCCCGGGGTGGAAGAAGGCGGCAAACTGCTTGTCAAAGGGGCCAACATTATGGCCGGGTATCTGCGCGATACCAACCCCGGCGTGTTGGAGCCGCCGCAAGACGGGTGGTATGACACCGGCGATATTGTGCGCGTAGATGAAGACGGTTTTGTGTTTATTTTAGGCCGTGCCAAACGGTTTGCCAAAGTGGCGGGAGAAATGATTTCTCTGACGGCCGTGGAGACGGAAATCAATGCGTTGTGGCCGGGCAAGATGCATGCAGTGGTCAATATCCCCGACGATAAAAAAGGCGAGCAACTGGTGCTTTTCACCACCGAACCTACCGCCCAGCGCGCTGCCTTGCTGGCCGATTTTAAGACCAAAGGCTTGAGCGAACTGGCCGTTCCCAAAACGGTGCGTGTCGTGGAAGAAATCCCGCTGATGGGAACCGGTAAAGTAGATTACGTCAAACTCAAAGAAAGTTTATTATGAGGAGAAAATCCTTATGAAAAAAAACTACAGATTGTTTACGCTTATCAGCGCATTGGCCGGGTATGTGGGGCCTGCATTCATTGTTTGGGGGTATCAAGCTAATCATGGTGCTGTTTGGAAATTTGCATTGCTTGACATATTATGTGCCGCAATGATATGTGTAACTTTCAATTTACTATTGTGGGGTCTCTATTTTTTGGAAAAATGGTATGACAAAAAACATCCGCTTAAAAAATGGAATGTTCCGTCTTGGTGTGTAATCCCGGGGATAGTGCTTAATCTGGTAATTGTATATGGAACTCTTATTCCCCTGGCCTTCGTGGGCGCGGACGTGTTAGGAATGTGGTAGGAAAATTGTTATGAAAAAATGGCTGAAACGGATTTTGTGGGTATGTATAGGAATTTTGGCTTATGTAGGTGCTTTGTATTTGCTACAAGATCACTTGTTGTTTTTTCCGGATATAAGATATGTTCCCCCGCAGGAAACGGGAGTGGAAAAATTCCGGGAGATTTCACTTGTAGCAGATGACGGAAATCCTATTCGGGCCTGGTATGCCGTGGGCGATAAAACAAAACCGGCTGTGCTGTTTCTTCACGGCAATGCCGGGCAAATTGCCACATTCGCCGGGCAACTGGATGTGTTGGTCCAAGCCGGATACGGAGTGCTTGCTATGGAATATCGTAGTTTTGCGCGTGTTCCCGGCTCGATACGGCAAGATGTTATTTTTGCCGACGCAGCGAAATCGTTTGATTTTTTGCAAGAACAGGGATATCCTAAAATCGTTGTATATGGGTATTCGTTCGGTGCGGCGTTTGCGTCGGGGCTGACTTCCTTGCGCCCGGCAGATGGATTGATTTTAACCGCCCCTTTTTATTCGTTGAAGCGGGAAGTGGGAGACAAACCCGTACCGTTTGCCAAACAAGTACTGCGTGATGAGTATCCCTCTTACCGGTATGTGGAAAAATTTACCCAACCGCTACTTATTATTACCAGTAAAAATGACCGGTTGATTTCTTGGCAACATGCACAGGATTTATTCAAACTTTCCCCATCCGCACAAAAAGAAATTTTTGTATTAGAGGGGCCCACCCACAATTCCCTTTATTTTGAAGGAAGCAATTTGCCGTACATATTAAAATTTTTGGCGAATTTGGAAACGTCTGTAAAATAGATTTGTCAAACCCGAAGAAAGTTTATTATGAGGAAAAAATTCTTATGAAAAAAAACTACAGATTGTTTACGCTTATCAGCGCATTGGCCGGGTATGTGGAAACAGTATTTTTTATCTGGTTTTGTAACGATATAGGCCTGGACCGTATTTTGGGAAGAGAAGGTTTTGATCCTTTCTTTTTTAGTCAGGCGTTTGTGATTTTGACCGCGCTGGGTATGGGGGTCGTGAACCTTTTGTTGTGGGGTGGCTTTGGTTTGGAACAGCTATACGCCAAAAAACATACACTCAAGCGGTGGAATGTACCCGCATTTTGCGTAATCCCCGGAATTGTGTTAAATATAATTTTTATTGGGGCGGTAGTTCTGGCACTCTTGTTTTTTGTGGGGGCTAATATACTGGTTTCTTAACCCCGCATTTTGCGCAAAAATTTTCTTGATTTTTTTCGTACCACTGCTTATACTATAGATATGAGTTTTCAAAGGAGATAAAATTATGAAACGTATGAAAGAGATGGCGGTAATTTTGGTAGCGGCGTTGCTGGTGTGTCCTGTTTTTTCTTGGGCCGAAGAAGAATACAGGAGTGATTTATCTGTAGCCGAGTTGTACTTGTGTTTCGCAGCCGAAACAGGGGACAAAGCAACTTTTCGTGATTTGATGAAAGAGTCTCCTAAACCGAACTTAAACTGCAAGTGTTATAATGACGGATCAACTCCATTGACCCTCTCCGTTGTAAGGGGATATCATACTTTTGCTGAAATGTTGATAGAGGCCGGAGCCCAAGTTGATGCACTATCTTTACAATGGGCAATTGAGAAGGAGTATGGTGCCCTGGTTGATCTTTTCTTGTCAAAAAATCCGGACTTATGTCTTCCTTCGCAAGAAGGCCCGTTTGGTTATCCTGCTTCTACATATGCGCCCTCTGATTGGATGCAGAAGAAGTTATTGAATGCCGAAAAAAAGGCCAACTTAAAAGTAGATTCCCAAGGAAGATGTACGGTTAAGAAATCTTGATGTTATTTTGTAAACTCTATTAAAAAAGACCTTCACTGTTTTGGAAGGTCTTTTTTGTGTTGTTGTCGTCGTGAATAATCAAAATATCTTCGGAAGGGGAGGGGTTTCGCCTTCCGGTAAAATTCCTAACGGAATTTTCCTGCAGGCCGGGCTCGCGGTACTCGCCTTTGCCTTTTAGGCAAAACTCGTACATCGCTGTGCCTTTCGAATCCCTACGCAACGCAAAGCAGTTTGCGTTGCTCCATGCTTGTCATATAATTAAAAAGCACCACAAGGGTGCTCTTTTAATTATACGGAAGGGGAGGGATTTCGCCCTACATAAATTTCCTGACGGGAATTTTGTCCGGGCCCGCCCTCGCG